>MDTB01217388.1_pt1 | contig 24023 bp, 22 predicted proteins | sample 811161 | NCBI WGS metagenome assembly MDTB01 (sample SAMN05326650, study PRJNA326480) | marine metagenome | isolation source: seawater | place: Mediterranean Sea | collected 2009
TGAAATTATTGAAATTTCATTTTTACTGATTATTGGTTTTGCGAAAGCAATTTTCATTTTAGATAATTAATTTTTATATTTTTATTTTCTTTATATGATTTATCTATAGCAAAACAAACAGATAATGAATTAAATACCTCATCAATATATTTTTTTCTATTTTTTTTTAATTTAATTGAAACAATAAAATCATTTAGTATTAAAGCTTTATTTATTTTATCTTTAAATTTTAAATTTTTTACAATTTTTTTATCTCTTTTTTTGTATAAGGTTGTTTGTAAAGCAGTGCTCTCAAAAGTTTGCTTTGTACCATAAATGTTAATTTTATGAAAATGAGGATAAACACAACCAAAGTTGCTTGTAAATTTTCCTATAACTCCACTTTTGAATTTTGCAATAGTGACAACGCAATCTGAATACTTATAGATAGTTTTATTCGTAACAAACTTATTTGCAAAACTTTTTACTTCAATAATTTCATCATTTAGTAAAAAATTTGACAAATCAACTATATGGCTACCACCACCATTAGTAACTGAGTAAAAAGGTATTTTACCTCTCCAACCTTTTGTAAGTTTTTCTAATCTTCCATAATTGTAGTCACCCTCAAAATAATAGATTTTACCTAATTTATTATTTTGAATAAGACTTTTTAAATATAAAAATTTTGGATATTTTTGTAAAATGTAGTTTGAACTAAAATAAATACTTTTATTCCTTTTTAATAAACTTAAAATTTTTTTTGCAGATTTTAAATTATCTACCGCAGGTTTCTCAACAAAAATATGTTTTTTGGACTTTATACATTTCACTATTTGATCGAAATGGTGATTATCATAGCTACAAATACAAACTAAACTTATTGATTTATCATTATAGATTTGATTTTCATTTTGATAGGTTTCAACACCATATTTTTTGGATAATTTTTTCATTTTCAATTTGTCAAAATCAAATATTTTAATTTTTTTTATGTTAGGATTTTTTTTTAAAGATGATAGATGTCTCTCACCAACACCTAGTCCTATTAATGCAGCATTCATTTTTTTTTGTAGTAATTTTTAATTTTTATATAATCTTCAAATGTGTCAATAGATTGATTAATATTCTTAAAATTCCCTCTTTTTTTTATGTTAAAAATTTTAAATTTCTTACTGTTTGAATAGTAATATAGAAAAATGTGTTCTTTATGTCTCTTGTTTTTAACAAATTTATAATTCTTAATAAAAACATCTGATTTTATAATTTCAACACTTTGACCTTTTGGAAATGTTCTTTTTTGGCAATTAGTTACAATATCGAATTTATTTGATTTAAATATCCTTATTGCTTTTTCAATAATCTTATAATCAATTAGTGGACTATCTCCATTTATTCTAATGAAAAAATTATTTTTAAACTTTTTTATAGCGTCAAAATATCTCTTATAAACATTTTTTAAACTACCTCGAAAAACTAAAATTTTTTTTTTTTTACAATGTTGTACAATTTTATCGTCAGATTTATTTTTTGAAGTAAGAACAATAATTTTTTTTTTTAATCTTATTTTTTTTAAATTCGAAACTGCTTGTTCCAAAACAGTTTTATTTTTTAACTTAAATAAAACTTTACCTGGAAGTCTTCTAGATGACATTCTTGCTTGTAAAAAAATATAAGAAACCATCAATTTATTAAAATTAATTTAGTTCATCATTGTTTTTAACGCGATATCTAAATTCTATTAAATAGTAAGCCTTTATTAGAAGATTTTTAATCATTTTCACAATGAAAAAAGGTTTTTTGAAAAAAAGGAATTTTTCAAAAATATTATTAGTGTTATTGAGACTTATAGATTTATCGAATGGATATAGATTATCATGATTATCAAAAGTATCACATATAGCATCCTGAGTTTGATAACAAAGTCTTAGCATTATTCTATCATTTTTTTCACAGAATCCTCCTCGATGATATGTTGAAAAACTATCTAGAAAAATACCAGTGCCGCTTTCCCCTTCAAGTTTAATAATTTTTTTATCTTTAAATTCTTTGTCAAAAACTTCTAATGGAACTTTATTTCTTTCACCTGTTTCTTTAAAATAAAAATCAAAAGATTTAAAAATACCAGATTTAATTTTTTCCTCTAAGCAATAAAACGGTCCATTTGTTTCATCTAAGTCTGTCACACACATAAAAAAATCTAAGTTCTTAAAACCAAGACCATCTTTATGCCAAAACATTGCACCTCTTAATTTGCTATTTTCCCTTGGGATATTTAAACTCACTTGGACTCTAGTTAAAATTGGAAACACACCCATATAATTTGCAGCTGTCGTTACCATTTTTGGAGAGCTTGCAAATTTCACTATCTTTGATTGAAGTGATGGACTTAATTTTTCATAAAGACTAATTCTGTAAGGTATTTTTCCTGATGCATAATTTGTTTTTTTCATATCGGTTGAGTATTCATTACTACAAATTATTTTCCTAGACTTCTCTACTAAACTTTTAGTCTCGTCTAATATTTCCTTTGAAATAGTTTTGAACTCAGTAGTTGAGCCAACTAATAACTTATCATTTTTGTTTAAAGAATAAGAATCTTTGTTTTTAAGAGACCATAAAAAATATAAAAATTTACCATTTAAATTAATGATGTATGACCAAATAAAATGATAAATTGGATAAATTAGATATTCAATTATTAATGACCAAAATTTTGTTCTTTTAATGCTTTTAAGGTTAGTAATCACAATAAATAATCTATATCAAATAGAAAAAAAAAGGGGTAAAAAACTTTAAAATTTAGTCTAAATTATATATTAGTTGTCACCTTATGGAATTGAAAAGAAAAATATTAACTAAAAAAGCAATAATAGGTGTTGTTGGTCTTGGTTATGTGGGTCTACCTTTAATTCTAAATGCTAAAGCTAAAGGATTTATTACATATGGTTTCGACAGTGATAAAAAAAAGATATTAAATTTAAAGAAAAATTTGTCACCTATATCTGATTTAAATAAAAAAGATTTAAAAAAATTAAATAAAAAAAACTTATTTAATTTGTCACAAATAGATAAAATTAATAATTGTGATATTATTATTATTTGTCTTCCAACACCTTTAACAAAAAATTTAAAACCTGATATGAGTTATTTAAATAATTGCTGTAAAAAGATAATACCTTTTATCAGACCTCAACAATTATTAATAATTGAGAGTACAGTTTATCCAGGCGCAACTGATGAAATATTTAAATCAAGAATAAAAAAAAAATTTGATATAGGGAAAAATTTTTATATAGGATATTCTCCTGAAAGAATAAACCCAGGTGATATGGCTAATTATGATATTAGCAATATAACAAAAGTTATTGCTGGTGAGACCAAGAATTGTCTCAAACATACAGAATTAGTTTACAACAAACTTTTTAAAAATATTTATAAATCAAAAAATATTATAACTGCTGAGTTCGCAAAACTTTATGAAAATTCTTTTCGATCAATAAATATTAGTTTTGTTAATCAAATGAAGATGATTTGTGATAAACTAAGCATAGATATCAGGGAAGTAATAGAGACTTGTAAAACAAAACCTTTTGGGTTTACTCCTTTTTATCCAGGTCCAGGAATGGGAGGACATTGCATTCCTATAGATCCATTATTTATATCTTGGATTGCAAAAAAGAGAAATGTAAGTTCAGAATTTATTGAAAATTCTAGAAGAGTAAATTTTCAAATAACAAAATGGATTATTCATAAAATTATGAATTATTTGAACAAAAATAAGAATAAAAGGGTTTTATTATTTGGTATTACTTATAAAAAAAACATAAATGATACAAGAGAGTCTCCTGGGTTAAAAATGCTTGAGTATTTCAAAAACAAAGGTGTAAAGATAGATTTTTTTGATCCATTTGTAGATAAAGTAAATATTAAAGGAGCTTTATTTAAATCAATTAGAAATATGAAATATGAGAATTTATCAAGATACTCGGCTGTAATAATTTGTTCTAATCATGATAATTTTAATTATTCAAAAATATTAAGATATTCAAAAAAAATTTTTGATACTAGAGGAGTTTTTTCGAATAGAAAAAATGTTGTTAATTGCTAGAATGCTTGAGTCTTTAAAAAAAATTTTTTTTATTTTAGATTTATCTGACAAAAAGAATATCTTTATTAATCTTTTTTTATTTGTGTCAGTTACATTATGTGATTTACTGAGTATAAGTCTGATGGTGCCGATAATAGCATCATTAATAAACGAAAGTAATAATTTATTCACTAATACGATCATTCAAACATTTGAAATAGGTCATTTTGATCAAAAAGATTTAATCATTTTTTTTTGTAGCTTATTAGTAATTATATATTTATTAAAAACTATAATTAAAATATTTCAGTTATATTTTATTAATCATACATCACATAATTTATTCATAAAAAATTCAAAAAAAATTTTAACTAATTATTTAGACAATAAATTAAAATTTTTCTCAAAAAATAATAGTTCTATTCTAATTAGAAATATTCAATCTGAATGTAATTTATTTTCATATTCAGTTATTTATCCATTATTGGTTTTGAGCGCTGAATTAATTTTATTTATATTTATTTCAATATTTTTACTTATATTCGACTTTAGAATATCTATATTGAGTATTATTTTATTTACATTGGTACCATTAATATTCTTAAAATTTACCTCTAAACGTATAAAAAAATGGGGTTTGATAAGACAAAATTTTTCGTCTCTAACCTTGAAAAGCCTTCAAGAGGTTTTTTTTAGCATAAAAGAAATATTGATTTACAATGCAAGATGTTTCTTTATAGATAAATTTGATTTTAATAATAGTAAGTTTTCTGAATCAACAAAAATAAGAAATGTATTAAATGCTTTACCTAGAATTATTATTGAATTTTTTGTTGTTGTGATACTTGTAATAATTATCTTTTACATGATATCATTATCTAAAAATTTATCTGAAGTATTAATTTCTATAGGTGTTTTTTCTTTTGCTGCTATAAAATTGATGCCTTCTATATCACAAATAACGTCACAATATCAATTAATTAAATACAATATACCAGTTGTAAATATTTTGTTTCAAGAAATAAAAAAAATAAAAGATAATCAAAAAAATCTAGTTTCTAATGAAAATAATTTTCAAAATAATTTTCAAAATTTAAAGATTGTTGATTTAAGTTTTGGTTATCAAAATAAAGGTATCAATTTATTTAAAAAAATAAATTTAGAAATAAAAAAAAAGGACAAGGTCGGAATAATAGGAGAAACTGGAATTGGAAAAAGCTCTCTAATAAATATAATTTGCGGATTATTTGATGATTATGACGGTTCTATATTATTTAGTGGAAAAAAACTTAATCAAATTAATTTAAATGAATATCAATCGTATTTTAGTTATGTTCCACAGCAAGTTTATTTACTAGATGACACAATCTTAAATAATATTATATTTTCAAGTTCGCAAAATGAAATCGATTATGATAAAATAAAAAAAATTATAAATATAGTAGAGCTTGAAAGTACCATTAATAGTTTACCAGATAAGTTAAATACTTTTGTTGGAGAAGGAGGATCGACTCTTTCAGGTGGTCAAGTCCAAAGAATTGGACTAGCAAGAGCCTTATATCAACAAAAGGATATCCTGATACTTGATGAGTCAACAAGTGCTCTAGACGAATCAACTGAAATTAATATTCTAAAATCGCTATTTGAATATTATTCTGATAAAACAATTATAATTATAACTCATAGAAAAAAACCTTTAGAATATTGTAAAAGAGTCTTTCAAATAAAAAACTTTCAATTAGTAGAGCAAAATAAATAAACTTTATTTCTTTGATTTGACTTTACTGTTCAATAATTGAACTGTATAAGAATTTTCATGAAGAAAATAAATGATAAAGATAGTGATAATTTAGAAATATTAAGGACTATAGTAAAGAAACCTGATGTTTCTCAACGTGAATTATCAAAAAAGCTTGGGTTTAGTTTAGGAAAACTGAATTACTGTCTTAAAGGATTGCAAGATAAGGGTCTAATAAAGATTAAAAATTTTAAAAAAAATAAAAATAAATTGAATTATTTGTATGTTCTAACACCACTTGGGATCTCTAAAAAAACAAAACTAACGATAAATTTTCTCAAAAGAAAAATGCAGGAATATGATCAACTTTTTTTAGAAGAAAAAGAAAATCTAAAAGATAAAAAAATCTCAAAAGAGTTAAAAAAAATTGGTATTGGTCATAATAGTATAGGGAATGAAGGAATTATAGAAGAAAACAAAACTAGAACCAAACCATTATTTAAGACCATTGAGATAAACATTAAGAGAAAAACCACTATTGTCGATGATAAATTATTTACTCACAAAGGTAATCCCATTCCAAGTTGGATTGAATTAAGTATTATTGATGTTTGTAATAGGAGTTGTTCGTTCTGCCCAAAATCAGACCCTAAAACAGCCCCTAATACTTTTCAGAAAATGCAAATGAAACTTATAAATAAATTAACTGAAGAACTAAAAGAGATTAACTATCAAGGGTCAGTAGTTTTGTGTGGATATGGTGAACCTATGTTACATAAAGATGTAAATTTAATAAGTAAAAAATTATCTGAGGCAGCTTTTGTGGAGGTAGTTACGAACGGAGATACGTTAAATTCAAAACAAATTAGCGCTCTCTATGCTAATAATGTAAATAAATTATTGATTAGTATGTATGACGGAGAACACCAAATTGAAAAATTTAAAAAATTGATAAAAAACTCTGATGCTCCTGAAGATTTTGTAATTTTAAGAGATAGATGGTATGATGAAAAACAGGACTACGGGCTTAAATTAACTAATAGGACTGGCACAATTTCAATTGGAGACCAGGAAGAAATAGGAAAATATAAAAAATGCTTTTATCCCTCCTACCAGTTTCTAATTGATTGGAATGGAGATGTTTTTTTGTGTCCACAAGATTGGCAAAGAAGAGTTTCCATGGGAAATATGATGCAAGAACATATATTTGATATTTGGACGAACAAAATTATGACAAAATATAGAAAAGATCTTATAAACGGAAAAAGAATTCAAAGCCCGTGCACCTTATGTAATGCAGAAGGTACTATACATGGTAAAAAACACGCCCAAGCGTGGCACAAGTTTTATTCAGGACAAATTTTATGACGACAACATTAATAACAGGAGCAAGTCGAGGAATAGGCGAAGAAATTGCTATAAAATTTGCTTCACAAAATCATGATTTAATTCTTTTAATTAAAAATAAAGAAAAATATTCAAGTTTGATTAAAAAAATTAAGAAATTTAACGTCAAGGTAAAATGTTTTATAGGAGATTTAAAAGACCGAAAATTTTTGGATTTAATTAACAAAAAAGTTAAAAGTGTAGATAATTTAGTTAACAATGCTGCAATGGCTAATACTAAACACTTTCTAAAAGTAACCCAGAAAGAGTTAGATGATTTAATGGATGTAAACTTAAAATCTATTTTTACACTTTCACAAATTTTATCAAAAAAAATGATTAAGTATAAAATTAGAGGCAACATAATAAACATTAGTTCTCAACTTGGACATGTAGGAGCTAACAATAGGTCAATTTATTGTATGTCAAAATTTGGCTTAGAAGGTTTAACGAAATCAATGGCAATGGATCTTGGAAAACACGGTATAAGAGTTAATACAGTAGCCCCAACTAAAACTATTGTAAATAAAGAAGAAAAAACGAAAACTAGAAAAAGGTTAAATATAATTAAGAAAAAGATACCACTCAGAAAGTTCTCTACAACAAAAGAGATTGCGTCAATCGTATTTTTTCTAACAACAGATGCAGCAAGTTCAATAACCGGAACATCTATTATTTCTGATGGTGGGTGGACTTCTGGAAAGTAGTTAAAAAAATTCTTTCTTTATTATTTTAATAATTTTCTGATTAGGGTCTTGGTTTCCATCTGTAATTAATCTACTTTTAATAAATTTTTTGTAGTTTGATATGGAGTTGTTCATTTTCTTGATTAAATCTGACTTTGTTAATTGAATTTCATTGTCTAAATTAATAGAGAATAATTTTAATGAATTTTTATATTTATCTTTAAAATTTGATAAATAATTGCCTAAGTACTTACTCTCTAAATTTATTATCTTTTTATTATAAACTACAGCACTTAATATAGCGCTAGATAATGTAAATACAGCAATTTCACAGTTTAATATTTCTTCAAATGTATTCTTATTTGATATTTTAAAATCTTTTAAATATTTAACTTCTTTAGTGTTTGTAGGATGAGGACAAATTATTATTTTCTTATTAAATTTAGACGATAAATATTTGAGTGTTTTATTTAACTTTTTATAAAAAGTTTTAATTTCCTCACTAGTTGCAGCTCTTTCCCTTTTTACTCTATCTGGATGATTAAGAGGTGTATCAACAAAGATTATATGATTATTCTTTTTTTTTCTTTTTTTTCTTTTTAAATATTGAAAATAAACACTATTAACTTTAATTATTTTTCTAAAATATGCTATCTCCAAAAAAGGTAAATAATTTTCTAATTTCCTACTAAAACCATTATTCAAAGCTTTTATATTTTTGGAATTGGACTCGAATAATAAATCAATTTTTGGAAAAACTTTAAGAATAGTCAATATTCTAAATATGTAATAAAAGCCTTTATCATATAAATGTTTTGAAATTTTAAATGTTCTTAAATTACTCCATTCTATAGTTTGTTTATTTCCAAAGTTTCCCAAATTCATAATCATTATATTTTTTATTTTCACCTTTTTAATTAGATAATAAATCTTAAAATAATCTGGATTTTTTGAAAGTATTTGTAAGGCAGTAAAATTTTTTTTCTTAAAGAAATTTATAAATTGTTCTGAGTTATTTATTTGTACATTAATGAAATTAATTGGAAAATATTTTTGTCCTTTAATAGCTGTTCTTTTTTGCCTTAATTTCAAATTTAAAACATTGATAACGTAAATTTTATTAAAATTTTTAGATAAATCTTCAATTAGAATATTATTTTGATTTACGAATGATTTGTAATCTTTTTCAGCTATTATAATTCCAAAGCTTTTTTCTTTCATATTTTTGAATATTACTTCAGTTTATTTTCATTTAGTATAAATACTTTTTGAATAAAACAATTTTTTATTTTATATATACTAAATACGACAAAAAAATGATCAAAATTTGGAAAACAATTAAACCATCAAAATATAAAAATATAAGTCATTGTATAAAGGAAATAAAAAAAAAAAGAATTTACACAAGTTATTGGATTGAAAATATTGTTAATAACAAAAAAAATAAAATTAAAATTACAAAAAAAAAAGTTTATTTATTTAGAGTTAAGGTTTCTTTTTTAGGTTTTAAAAAACCAACTACTTTGAAAAAAATATATAAAAAAATAAGAGAAAAAAAATATCTATTAGTTCCCCCTGATATAGCATTAAGAGCTAGGTTGGAATATAAAGAACAAAAAAAAGGTGAATGGCTAAGATTTGCTACGCCTATGAATTCGATGATAGATACAGATAATGTACCACATCTTCCAAAATTAGGAAAAGCTTTGGGTAAATATTTTATAGAAACATATTGGTCTTACCCTCAAGCAATTTTCCATCCTCATAATGAATTTGTTGTAATGAAAAATGCTATTTAAAAAATTAAAGATTAACGGGATAACCTTAAAAAACCGAATTGTTGTTTCACCCATGTGTCAATATTCTGCAAAAAATGGTTGTCCTTCAGAATGGCATTATGATCATTTATCAAAATTGATAAATTGTGGAGCAAGCATGTTAATGATGGAATCAACCTCAGTTAATAAAATTGGAAAAATTAGTCACAAAGATCTTTGTTTAAGTAACAGTTTTCAAGAAAAAAAATTTAAAAAATTAATAAATTTTTTGAAAAATATTAATGATATTCCGATTGGATTACAAATATCTCACTCAGGGAGAAAAGGGTCATCATTCGTGCCGTGGAAAAAAAGCAATGAACCATTAAAAAAGAAAGATAAATCGTGGCAAACATTTTCTGCTTCTGCAATTAAAAGAGATAGACATTGGCCAACTCCTAAAGAATTAAAAAAAAGTGATTTATTTAATTTAGTAAAGAAATTCAAAAGTACAGCAATAAGAGCTAAAAGGATAGGATTTGACTGCTTAGAAATTCATATGGCACATGGATATCTTTTACACCAATTTCTTTCACCAATTTCGAATAAACGAAATGATGAATATGGATTAAATAAATTTTCTTTTCCGCTAAATATAGTTAAAGAAATAAGAAAAGTGTGGCCTAAAGAAAGAATTTTAGGAGCAAGAATTACAGCAACTGATCATCTCAAAAATGGTCTTACTTTGAAAGACTCTATTGAATTAGTAAATAATTTAAAAAAAGCTGGACTCGATTATGTCTGTGTATCTAGTGGTGGGATTTTACCCAAAACAAATATGAGAATTAAAAGCGCTTTTAGAAAAAATTTGAGTAAAAAAATCAAAAATAATAGTAAGATCTTTGTAAGAACAAGTGGGAATATTAATGATATAAAATTAGCTGAAAATTTACTTAAGAAAAAATATGTTGATTTTATTGCAGTAGGTAGAAAATTTATAAAAGATCCAAACTGGATCATCTCAGAGGCTAAAAAAAGAAAAATACCTAATTATGTTCCAAACCAATATCTTAGATGTATTTAAATTTTTTGTATGAAAAAATTTTTTAAAAATTTTTTAACTCTTTTTTCAATATTATTTAATAAACTCTTAAAAAGACCAGATTTTTCAGAAAAAAAAATATTTCTTCAAGGTAAAATACTTGAAAATCAAAATCTTAAAAAAGAGAAAATAAATGATTTAGGCGAAATCGAGTTTTCAGTATTTTCACAATTTGGTGAAGACGGAATTATTAGCTGGTTATCTAATCAAATACCAGATATTAAAAAAACTTTTTTAGAAATTGGAACACAAGACTACTGGGAGTCCAATACTAGATACTTACTTAAATCACAACAATGGAAAGGTTATATAATTGAAGCTTCAAAAGAATACGTTCAAAAGATTAAAAAACAAAGTATCTATTGGCAAAATAACCTTACAGCAATAAATGAATTTATTACTAAGGAAAATATTAACGAAATCATCAATAATAACGTTAAAGAGACTAACCTAGGTTTGTTTAGTCTTGATATTGATGGAAATGACTATTGGATATTAGAAAAACTTGAATTAACGAGCGATATAGTAGTCTTAGAATATAATCCCATTTTTGGTGATATTTATAAATTATCTATTATTTACGAGAGCGATTTTGATAGAAATAGAAAACATTTTTCTAATACTTATTTCGGTTGTTCTATACAAGCTATAATAAACTTGATGGAAAGGAAAAATTACATTTTTTTAGGAACAAATACTCATGGCATGAATGCATTTTTCGTAAATAAAGATAAATATCATCATTTAAAAGATAAAATTTCAAATATAATAATTTTTCCACCCAAAATAAGGGAAGCTAGAGATAATAAGGGAAAATTAAATTTTAAAAATATAAAAGAAAATCTGAGTATTATAAAAAATTTTGAGGTATTTGATATTGATGAAAATAAAATAAGGAAATTATCAGACTATAATGATTTATTTTCTGATAAATGGAATAAATATATTAATTAAACCAGAATTTTTTTTATGTAAATTATAATTATTTTGATTATAAGAATATCAAATGATCAAAATCAAGATAATTGCTGTATTAACAATCTTATTAACTACATTGAATGTTTATGCGTTAGAAGATTGTAAGTGGGATAATAAGAATGGCTTACCATGCGTGACAATCACTAAAACTCCAAACACTTCTTCTATAAATGGCCAATCAGTCAGTAAAAAAATTTTCACAAAGCAAGATATTTTGGTCTCTGGAGCTAAATCTACTATAGATTTGATAAAATATGTATCTGGTATTGATTATTATCAAAATGGACCAAGCGGACAAACAGGAGCAGTTTTTATTAGAGGTGCAGAGTCTAATCACACTTTAGTTTTGCTAAACGGGATTCCAATTAATGATCAATCAGCAACTAATGGCATACACGATTTTGGTCAAGATTTTATTCAAACTATTCAGCAAGTTGAAGTTTTCAAGGGGTCTAATGGTGCGCATTTTGGACCTGATGCGATAGGTGGAGCCATTAATTTGATAACAGATGTTGATTATCAAAACAGTTATAATATTGATGGATTTAATCTAAAAAACAATTCCTTCGATGGAAACTTAACTAAAATTTTTGAAAATGGCTGGCATATAAATATAAAAGGTGCAGCAAATCAAAGTTTAACAGATAGTGCTATAGCAAAAGGTGTAGAGTCAGATGGTAGCAAAAATTATCAACTAAATTTGAATGCAAATAGATGGCTTAATGAAAAATTAAAATTAAAATCTGTTTTATATGTACGAGATACTAAGTCGGATTATGATAAATCTGCTACTCAGGAAGAAAGTGTTACTTCAGATAATAAAATGCAAGCAATTCAAGCAAGCATAGAAAATAAGAATGAATTTTCATTCCACACATTAAATTTTCACTATCATAATTATGATCGAGTTTATAAAGAGATAGGGAAATTGGACACTTATCAAAGTGAGTCTATCGTTGCTAAATTTGAAAGTGATAAAAAAATTTCAGATAAATTTTCATTAGGATTTGGAACTGAATATAAATATGATTGGGGAGATTTTTCGACTACAACTTTTACCTCTCAAACTAAAGGTCATGTAAAAAATTTGGGTATATTTGGAAATTTAGGTTATGAACTTAATGAAAACCAATTACTCTCTATACATGCTAGAAATGATGATCATAAACAAACTGGCGGTAATAAGACTTACAAATATAGTTTTATTCAAAAATTTAATGATGCAAAATTTAAACTAACACATTCAACTGGCCTAAAAAATCCAAGCCTTTACGAGTTATATGGATCTTCTAGCTTTGGTCATACTGGTAACACTGGAATAAATCCTGAGAAGAGTGAGACAAATGAGTTTTTTGGAGAATATCAATTTTCAGAAAACTTAATTTTTAATTCAACAGCATACAGAACTAGGATGAAAGATAGAATAAAAATAAATTCAAGTTTTACAGCATATGAAAATAAGGAACCAGATACAACTCAAGAAGGTTTAGAAAGTGAGTTGATATACAAATTTTCTAATCAAAAAATTTCTTTTTTAACAGACTTTTCTAAAAGTAGAACAGACAGTAATGGGCCAAATTCAAGACGACCAGATTTATCATATGGCATAGATTATAATGGAAAATTAGATACAGCAAACTATGGAGAATTAAAATTAGGATTAAATTATAGGTACATTGGCGATCATATTGATTGGACAGGTTCAAAAAATGAATTTGTTAAGAGTGTGGATTTAGTTAACGCTTTTATAAGTAAAGATTTTTTAGGGTTCAATATATCTTTAAATTTTTCAAATCTCTTGAATGAGAGATATGAAAAGCCTGCTACATATAGTCAGGATGGTAGACAATTTCGTTTCAATTTGAGAAAGATTTATTAGTTGAGTTAATAAACGTTATTTATATAATTATTTGATGTCTTATTTGAAATTAACAATTGGTATTTTTATTGCTTTGTTAGCAACAAGACTGATTCCACACCCACCAAATTTTACAAGTGTAATCGCATTAAGTTTTTATGTGCCTCTTATTTTTGGATCAATATCTATACCGATTGTTTTATTGAGTTTTGTAGTTTCAGATCTCTTTATTGGATTTCACAATATGTTATTTTTTACTTGGGGAAGTGTTGTCTTAATTGGATTACTTTCAAAATTTTTTACCTCTTTAAATTTGATATTAAGAATATTTGGTGTGACATCAGGAGCTTTAATATTTTTTATAGTTTCGAATTTTGGTGTCTGGCTTTCAGGTGGCTATGGTTATACTTATTCTGGTTTAATTGAATGTTATTTTCTAGCAATACCTTTCTTCTTCAATACATTAATATCAACTATCATTTATACATTTTTAATTGAAGTTATTATTTTTATTTATAAAAAAAAGTTCCAATCACAAATGAATTTTTAAAGTTAATAAAAATTTACTAATAATTAATTATTTAAATAAGTTTTTTATTATTGAATTAAAAAAAATTAAAGAGAGAAAAAATAAATTTTGACCATTATAGTATCTTATTTTCATTTCCTCCTTAAGATGATTTATAAAACTGATTTTACTTGAATAACCTCCACTTTTCATAACTCCAATTAACTCATTTTTTTTTGTAGAAATTCCCTTAATTTTATTTTTTATGATTAATCTAAAATACAAATCATAATCTGCAGAAATTTTAAAAATAGTATTAAAATAGCGCATTCTTTTAAAAATATTTTTTTTTATAAAAAATCCTGTTGAATGACTTGTTGCAAAATCAAAATTATACAAAAGTCTTTTTTGATTAATACCATATTTATAAATTGGTCCTGTAGTATAATATCTTTTTACAGTTCCAAATATGAAACCAATATTCTTATTTTCCATAAATTTTTTTTTGATAATCTTCAGAGCATTTTTGGTCAATATATCTCCAGAGTTCACAAAAAGAATTACCTCACCATTAGAAATTTTTGCCCCCTTATTCATTGCAAAATAAATTCCTTTATCTTTTTCACTAATAAGAAGATTAATTTTTTTTTTAAAGATCATTATTTTTTTCAGAGTATTGTCAGAGGATTTTCCATCAACAATTATGTATTCAAAATCTTTTAATGATTGACCCATAATGCTTTTGATAGTTTTATCTATATTATTCTCATCATTTTTAACCACAGTTATAATTGAAAAGAAGGGCTTTGTTTTTTTTGGTTTAATAATCTTACAATTTTTCACAATTTTTTGTTTAGTTGTTATAATTTATAAATTAAATATGGAAAACATATTTTAATAAAAAAATGAAAAAAATAAATATTGGCATTACCGGTGCAACAGGCAGTTTAGGCAAAGTCATTTTAAAAAATAATAAAAAAATAAGTTTCATATGTTTTAATGGTGATATCAGAAATAGAAAAGCAGTATTTGATTGGTTCAAAAAAAGCAATTTTAACATTGTTTTTCACTTAGCTGCAATAGTTCCTATTAAAGAGGTAAATAGGAATATAATTAAAGCCCGCCAGGTAAATTATAATGGAACAAAAAATATAGTTGATGCATGTGTAAAAAAAAAAATAGGATGGTTTTTCTTTTCATCCACTTCTCATGTTTATAAGTCATCTCAAAATAAAATATCAGAAAAATTTCAAAAAAAACCTGTATCATATTATGGCCATACAAAATTATGGGCTGAAGATTATATTTTAAAAAGATTTAAGTTTGCAAAAATAAAATATTGTATTGGGAGAATTTTCAGCACAACAAATAAAAATCAAAAAAAAAATTATTTAGTTCCTGATTTAAAATACAAGATAAGAAAAACCAAAAAAAAACTTACTTTAAAAAATTTAAATCATTATCGTGATTTTATATCGATGGAAGATATATCTAAAATTATTTTCATTTTAATGAGAAAAAAGTTTTCTGGAATTTTGAATTTAGGGTCAGGAAAAGGAATATTCTTAAAAGACATTGCAAGAATAATTGCTAAAAAATATGATAAAGAAGTTGTTTTTTTGGATAACAAAAAACCAACATATTTAGTAGCCAATATAAACAAATTATCAAAAATTTATAAGTTTAATAAATCAAACAAAATTGAAAAAATAATTTTTTAATATGGTCAAAGTACTTTTTGAAAGTAGTATTTTTTTGCATCAGAATGTTGGTGGTATTTCAAAATATGTTACTGAATTAAATAAAAATCTTTCAAAGAATAATATTTCTTCTAGAATATTTTCTCCAATAACAATTAACTATTATCTAGAAGATAAAAAAAAGAGCAAAAATATAATTTTTTTTAAGATTAATCAAATCCCTAAATTCTGTAGAAAATTTTTTTTTTTTATAAATAATATTTTCACATTTGTTTATATCAAAATTTATAAACCAAATATTTTACATTTTTCGTATTATAATAAATCATTATTAAAATATTTAAGTATTCCATATGTAATAACGGTATATGATTTAATTTTTGAAAAAATGAATTTTTATCAAAATGAATTTGAAAAAAAAGAACTTTTAGAAAAAGCAAAGCATATAATTTGTATATCCAAACAAACTAAAAAAGACTTAATTAAATTTTATAAACTGGATAAAAATAAAATATCAGTAGTATACCTAGGTATTAATAATCGAAAATTTAAAAATATAAAAAAAAATAAATATATCTTGTATGTAGGTAGTAGAAAAAGATATAAAAATTTTGAAAATTTTATATTAGCATTCAGCAAATCAAAATATTTAATTAAGAATTATAAGATAATTTGTTTTGGAGGAGGAAATTTTCAAAAAGGTGAGATCGAAAATTTTAAAAATTTAGGATTAGAGTACAATCTTAATTATGTAAAAGGAGACGATCTAAAATTATCTAATCTCTATAGAAGAGCAAGCTTATATGTGTCGCTTAGTATTTATGAGGGCTTCGGTTTAACCCTTCTAGAGGCAATACAATCAAAGTGTCCAGTTCTTTGTAGCAACATTCCAGTTTTTAGAGAGATTTATAAAAAAAGTTGTAAGTTTGTAAATCCCAACAATATTGCTGATATAACAAAAGGCCTGGAGAGTATACTAAAATCTCCCGAAAAACATAAAAAATTAATAACAAATAGTAAAAAGATAATTGAAAAATATACATGGGAAAATTGCGCAAAAGAAACTGCAAAAATTTATAGAAGAATAAGTAATTATGAAAAATAATCTTATTTCAATTTTAATAACTAATTATAATAAAGAAAATTTTTTAAAAAGATGTTTAGACAGTGTTTTAAAACAAAATTTCAAAAACTATGAAATAATAATGTTTGACGATTGTTCTGATGATGGCTCACTTAAAATTGCAGAAAAATATAAGAAAATTAAAATAATAAGGAATAAAAAAAGGTCAAATAAATCAGCTCCATTAAATCAGATAAATGGCTTAATAAAAGCTTTTAAAAAATCAAAAGGAAATATAATTTGTTTACTAGATGGTGATGATTGTTTTAAAAAAAATAAATTAAAAAAGATTTTTAATTTCTTCTATAAAAATCAAAATAAGAACATTTTGTATGATATTCCTTATATAAAAACATCTAATTTTATTATAAAACAAAAGATGAGTAGTACGATTTGGCCAACAATATTTCCAACTAGCTGCATTTCAGTTAGAAAAAATTTTTTCAAAATTTTTTTAAAAAATATTTATAAGAACAATTTTTTAAATTTAGAGGTTGATGCAAGATTAGTTATATTTTCAAAATTTTATATGAACGAGTATAATATACTTAATGATAAATTAACTTATTATAATTTTGATCCAAACGGTATAACTGCGAAAATTAGGAAATTTTCTAAAAAGTGGTGGTTGAGAAGATCAGAGGCATTTTCTTATTTAAGGAATGTGAAAAAAATGAAAGATGAGCAACTAAACTTGAGTATTGATTTTATGATAACAAAATTTGTGGTTTTTTTATTAATTAAATTATGATTCTGATATATTATCCACTAATACTAGTATCTATTTTAGGATATGGTTTTTTTACTTGCAAAAAAATAATTGGGATAAAAACTTCAAATTTAGGATTTCTAGGTATAGTTGGTATTTTTTTCCTCTTACTAATTTCATATATTAGCACTCAATTTATTGCACATTCAATACAATTTAATTCAATAGTTATTCTAATTGGATTAATTTTTTTTTTAATTTATGTAAAAGAGTTTAATAAAGAAAAAAGTTTTAAATTACTGTTTGCGATTCTTTTTCTATCTTTAATTTTTATATTTGTTGGCAAGAATCATGATGATTTTCATTATTATCATTTCCCTTATATACTTATTTTAACAGAATATCCGCACCCTTTAGGTTTAGGAAATTTAAACCACGGCTTTAAAACACATTCGTCAATATTTTTACTCTCTTCTTTATTCTCCTTACCAGGTGCAAAATATAGTTTATTCAATCTTGCACCAGCATATATTTTTATTTTTTCAAATTTTATTATTCTGAAATTAATTTTTGATAAAAACATACAAAAGAAATATCATTTTATTACTTTATTAGGTCTTTCATCATTTGTTTTTATAAATATCTTTTTTTATAGATTAGGAGAGCATGGCACCGATAGATCAGCAATGATATTAATTATTCTATTTGTCACTTATTTACTTCTTTTTATAAATAATGATCAAAAAAAAATTGATCTAGATCATTTGAAAATTTTAATGATTATTTTTTCAATTATAGCTTCATTAAAAGCATTTTATCTAATTTATTTAGTAATTCTATTTCCATTAATCACATATGTTATGAGAAATAAAAATTTTAAAGATTTCAAAATTTTTTTTAATAGAACCTTATTACTATGCGTTTTATTGATAGGTTTTGTATTTTTAACAAATGTATTTAACACTGGATGTTTTTTATTTCCTGAGAAAAAAACATGTTTTTTTCAATTACCATGGTCGCTATCTATTGAGACAGTTGAGTATTTAAGTCTTCATTATGAAAATTGGGCAAAAGCTGGATCTGGAACTGGATACAACATTCAAGAAGATAAAAAATTAATTTATATTTCTAATTTCAATTGGGTTGAAAATTGGATTGATAAATATTTCTTTAATAAAGTTTCAGATTTTATTTTATCTTTAATTTTTATTTCTTTAATATTTTGGTTTACTTTCAAAGGGTTAAAATTATTAAAAAAAAAGAATAGAAGTTTTAAGTTTTTAAGTTTTCTTTTATTGGGTATATTTATTATGTGGTTTTTGTATCATCCAACTTTAAGGTATGGGGGATATCATTTATTTTATTTTTTATTTTTTATACCTCTAAGTATAATTTTGGAAAAGTATAGTGGAAAAATTTATAACTTTAATAAAAAAATTCTAGTTATTATAATTATAACAATAGTTATTTTTTATGGGAGAAATATAGTTAGATTAGAAAAAGAAAATAGAATTTACTTTTATAATATTCTCCAAAATGTAAATTATCCTTTAAATAAGATGTCTTTTAGATATCAATTAAGAATAAAAAATGAAATAAGTGAAAATAAGGCTCAAAAGATTTTTAAAAATAAATTTATATTTTACTAGTTGACAAATGTATTTTTTTTTCAAGTTTATTGATTTTTTTTATCAAAGAAAAAAATCGTTTTTTCTAAAAAAAAATATTTCAAAGAAGATTGATGTCTTAATAGATATTGGGGCTCATCATGGAGATACTATTTCAGAATTTTTAAGAATCTTTTCAATTAATAAGATATTTGCTTTTGAACCAAGTAAAAAAAATTATTTAAAATTATCAAAAAAAGTTACAAAATTTAAAAAAAATTCAAAAACCAAAATTGATATTTTTCAGATGGGTCTTGGTGAAAAAGATGAAATTCTCAATCTTAAAGAGATTTCAGATCATGGAGCTTCAAATACTTTTAATAATTATAATTTAGACTCAAATTATCTTAAAAAAAAAAAACTTTTTACAACTTTTTTTGGATTTAAAAAATTTATAGAAAATGAAGTTCCAACAGAAATTATCTCTCTAAAAAAATTTCTTGTAAAAAAAAATATTGAGAAAATAGACTTTATCAAAATTGATACTGAGGGGTTTGAATTTAATATTTTACTAGGATTAGGTGATTATATAAAAAATGTACATTATATATCATTTGAACATCATTACGATAACATGATTATTAAAAATTATAATTTTAAAGATATTCATAAATTATTAATTGATAACGGATTTAAAAAAATCTTTAAAGTAAAAATGCCTTTTAGAAAAAGTTTTGATTATATTTATCAAAAAAAAAATTTCAATAAATCTTAAAATTTTTTCAACTCAGTATTTTAATAAAGTTTGATATTTCAAAAAATTTTTAAACATAGTAAATTTCTTAGTCTTTTTTTTTGCATTTAATATTATATTTTTGATTTCTTGTGGCTTTTTTGCATACATTAAAGAAAATTTTTTTAAAAAATCTTCATCATCACCTTGTTTGTATAAAAAACCTCTTTCATCTTTTCCAATAAATTCTTTTCTACCTGATGGACAATCACTGCATAAAATTGGAATTCCAATATATGCTGCATCAATCATAGCTAAACTTGACCCTTCCCAAATCGAAGTGGAAATATAAAAGTTAGATCTATTTAAATATTTGTAAATATTCGACTTATAATTCATAAGCTTAACTTTATTTTCAATATCAAGTTTTTTTATTAAGTTTTTTAAGAACATTTTCTCCTCACCATCTCCTATAATTAATAGTTTAATATCATTATAATTAGTAGAGAGTTTTTTAAAATTTTTTATTAAAAAAGAGTAATCTTTTTGTTTTGTCATTCTACCTATAGCTATTAAAATTTTTTTATCTTTAAAAAAATCATCTTCTAATTTGACTCTTTTAAGATATTGAACTTTTTTAACTTCAAGATGAGAATCCTCAATAACTGTTATTTGTTCATCTTTAAAAATATCATTTTGTATTAATATTGATTTAAGTTCATAAGAGGGACAAATAACTTTAAAAATTTTTTTTGAGGCAAATCTTAAGATTATTTTTCTGATAAAGTTTAGTTTTGGATGACCAGCTATGTGTAAAATTAATTTAGTTTTAAACCTAAAAAAAGAAAACATTATTAAAGGAAGAGAAGTTATAAGATGTATAATTAAAAAATTTGGTTTTTTATTTTTAATTAAAGAAAACAATGGAATAAATGAAAATATAAATATCATTAAATATGATAATCTACTTTTGATAAATCCAACTTTTTTCCAATTTTTTATAAATCTTAAAAATTTGAAATTATATAATTCAATTTTTTTGGACTCAATTTCATTACTATAATTATCCCACTCTCCAAAGGCATTAATTATTTTAATATAAAATTGATTATGAGCACTATATTTAATTAAACTGTATGAGTTATTTATAATATTTTGAGTAGTTCCAACTTTCGATGTAAATGGCGACCATACAAAAACAGTTTTTTTTTGGATTGGGTTTGTCATTATCTTCTTAGCTCTAAATAGGATTCTTTCATTTCACAATTAATTATAGATATTTTTTAACTATTTTAAAATATTGATTGAGATTGAAATCATAATCAAATCTTTTCAATGCTTTAATTGAAGCTTTTAATTTTTTTTTACATTTGTCTTTATTTTTAAAATAATAAAAAATCTTTTTAGTTAATTGGTTATGATCTCCGATATTGAATAGCAAACCTCCATTTCCATTTAAAAGAATTTCTTTGGGTCCAGTTGGACAATTAGTAGAAATGACAAATTTTTTGAGAGTTAATGCTTCTAATAAAACATTAGGTAATCCCTCATACTTTGAGGATAAGATAAATAAATCAGCAGATCTTAAATAATTATAGACATTTTTATTAGGACCTTTAATTTTAATAAAATTTTTAAGTTTGTTTTGATTGATAAAATTAATTAAATTATTTTTTTCTTTTCCTCTACCAATTATAATAAGTTTAATTTTAAGTTTATTTTTTAAATTATTTATAGCTCTTAAAATAGTAATTTGGTCTTTTTGATCAACTAATCTACCAACATTGATGATATTCAGATATTTCTTTTGAAAAAAAGAATTCTTAAATTTCGAGGAAGATTTTATCTTTATTTCATTTTTATTTAATGGATTATATATTTTATTGACTTTAATATTAAATCTTGTTTCCATTTGATTTTTAAATTCGCTGCTATTTACAATTACCTCATCAGCTGTCGAGACAATTTTTCTATATATAAACTTTTTAAGCGTATTATGATACCAGCCTACTGGTGAAGAATTACTTCGAATTATAATTCTAATATTAAATATTTTACAAAGTAAAATACAATAAATATTTGCCTGAAATGAAATTACAACAAAGTTTCTATCTTTTATAAAAAGCTTAAATAGCATGAATAAACAAATCAGGTATTTAATTCTTATATTTAAATTTTCAGGAACTTTTTTAGGGGAAATAAATTTTATATTTTTTACAAATTTATTTTTGTACTTTGTAGAGGAAGTGCATATACTGATATCTTTAATTTTCTTTGATAGAAAATTTGAAATTAAAAATAAATTTTTTTCTACACCACCAATTCCTATAAAGGGCATAAAAATAAGGACTTTTTTAAATTTTTTTTTATCCATAAATAATTTAACTTTTAATACAATACTTTTATCACAAAGGTTATTTTAATAATTATAAATTTTGAAATAAGCTTTATCATTCATTCTAGATATGTTTATTTTTTGTCAATTTAAAAATAATTCTTATAATCTTGGCATAATTAATATACTAATAAATTTATGAGTAACTTAACATTAATTATACCAGCTAAAAAAGAAGCAGAATCCTTACCTGTTTTTTTGAAGGAATTGGAAAATTATAATTTTGATAAAATGATAGTATTACAGTCAGAAGATATCGAAACTATCGAAGCAATAAAAGAATTTAAAAATGTTAGAACATATGTTCAAAAAAATAGTGGCTATGGTAATGCATTAAAAGAAGGTATTCAAAATACAGAGTCCAAATTTTTTTGCATAATTAACGCAGATGGCTCAATGGATCCAAAATATTTAGAGGAAATGTTAGAGTTGTGTTCAGAGAAGGACTTAATTTTTGCTTCTAGATATTTAAAAAATGGTGGAAGCGATGACGATGATATAGTGACATTTATTGGTAATAAAATTTTTTCGTTAATTGGTAATATATTATTTAACCTTAAATTATCTGATATTTTATTTACGTATGTGCTTGGCAAAACTTCAGCAGCTAAAAATTTGAATTTAAAATATAATGATTTCAGGATTTGTGTTGAGCTACCTATAAAGGCAAAACTTAATGATCTCAATTATCAATCTATACCCAGTAAAGAAAGAAAAAGAATTGGAGGTTTTAAGAAAGTAAATGCTTTAAAAGATGGCTTTATGATTTTGACAGCAATCTTAACATTATTTTTTAAAAGAATATCTTAAAAAATTAAATTTGAAATTTAAATAACAACAAAAGAATATGATAAAATATAAAAAAATAAGCCTTTATACGTTATTTGTTTTAAGTTTATTCATAGGTTTTATATTACAAGAAAATTCAAGTGGTGGAGCAAAAATTGATCACGATTTTTTTCAAATTTATATAAATTTTTTCTATTTAGATTTTTATGATGGTCTTGAAAAATTTTTAGAAAATCCATCTACTATAATTCAATTACCTATATTTTATATTATTATAAGTTTTTTTTTAAAGATCATTGATAATTTAGTTGTTTTAAAATTTGGTTATATCTTAATCTGTTCTTTTTTACCTTTGATTTTTTTTTTAATTTTGAAAAAGAAATTTCAATTTGAAAAAGAATTTTTATTTTATTTTAGTCTTTTAATTTTTCTGTCACCTTATTTCAGAACATCTTCTATATGGCTTTTGGGTGATAATTTAAGCTTAATTTTTCTATCGTTATCAATTTTATTTTTTTTAAAATTTCAAGATAAAAAAAAAATATTAGATATATATTTGTGTTTTATTTTTTTAATTTTGTGCTCTTATATAAGACATTATTATTCTTTCTTTATAATATATTATTTATTTTATGTTTATAAAAATTTAAATACAAAGCATTTACTTTATTTAATCATCTTATCATTTATACTTTCTTTGCCCGCATTATTTTATTTGAAATATATTATTTTAAATTACAATTTTATAGATACCATCTCCTCTTTTAGTAACACAAATTATTTAAGTTCAGGATTTGTAATTTTAACAATAATTTTGTTTTATCTAATTCCTTTTATAATTAATAGAGAATTTGTAATATTTAATTATTATAAAAAAAAAATTAA
>MDTB01096568.1_pt1 | contig 24018 bp, 20 predicted proteins | sample 811161 | NCBI WGS metagenome assembly MDTB01 (sample SAMN05326650, study PRJNA326480) | marine metagenome | isolation source: seawater | place: Mediterranean Sea | collected 2009
AAAGATTTTTCATCTATTTTTTCATTAACCTACCAAAGTCAGGTTTTTTCTCTTTAAAACCGGCTAGTTCCAGCATATGCCACGCTAGCACTAGATTTGAGGACAGGACTGGAATAGCAAGAGCGTTCTCAATGTCTTCGATAATATCTAAGGTTTGCAGGTTTGTGCAAGACATAAAAACAGCCTCTGCTGAAGTACCCTGTACTAACTCAAACACCGCTTTTGCCGAGGACGTTGGAGTTATACGGGCTACATTACTTTCATTGGCTTCATCGAACGTTCCAAAAACAGAAATCTCTAGACCGTTTTCCTCCAATACGCGTCGCAAGGTAGCAGAAACTTCTTCTACATATGGCGATAAAAACGCGATTTTGTTTACTTCAAGTGCTTTGCAAGATGCCAATAACGCACTAACAGGTTCAGTCACGGCCGCAGTGTTACACCCTTTAGAAATGAAGTCTCTAATTTTTTTCACCCCAATCACAGATGTAGCGGAAGTACATCCATAACCTACTACAGAAAAAGAAACTGCTGTAGGAAAAAGCCTAACCGTTTCTGTAATATCCTCCTCCATCTTTGCCAATGTTTCACAAGTTACTTCGGTTCCACTAGGAATTCGAGAGCTATAGAGTGCCGAAGACGAACTCGGCAAAAGGCGGCGGATGTCTTGCTCAATAGTCTCATCAGCTTGCAAAACAATCAGTCCGAAAGATGTGTCACCACCCAATGCGGGGCCGAGTTCAAACGATAATTTTTTTTCCACTAAGTTGGCCATAAATTTAGTTCTTTAAGTTAAAAAACTCAGACATTCTGTTCACTGACAAAGCAAAGAACATTAGACTCAGGTTCGACACCAGAAATCCCATGAAAGAGAGCTGCAAGAGGTGCGCCACCTGACGCAGAAGTTTCTAAACCTTGATTTTTAAGCACCGGTAAAGCCTCTTTCACTTCTTCGTCAGAGATTAAAAGAAATGAGTCTGCATCTCGCGCTAGTCCATTTAGTGCAATCAAAGACGGTGTCTTACAATCCAGACGGCCCATGATTGATGCGGGGCCCTCACAGGTTGCTAATCTGCCCGTCTTAATGCTGTGATATAGAGCCGGTGCAACTTCGGGTTCGACCACAATAATATTCGGGTCATCACCCCATACCTGCCTGAAGTAAGCCGCTGCAGCACAAGCTAGACCGCCAACTCCAGCCTGAAGAAGAATGTGGCTCGGAGTAGAAGGGATTTGCTTGGCTGCTTCAGCCGCTGCTACTAAATAACCCTCCATTAGACGCCGCGGTATGTCGACATAATTTTCCCATGACGTATCGGACAGAAGCGACCAACCGTTTTTCAAAGCAGCTGCCTCTGCAGCCTCAAGACTTTCAGCATAGTCATTCCCAGCCCATACTACCGTTGCACCATGAGCCTCCAACCGTGCCGAAAATTCTTTTGGGACTTGATGAGATAAGTATACAACGGCCTTTGCCCCGAAAACCTTCGAGCCGGCAGCTACAGAAATACCGTGGTTGCCAGCACTGGCTGTAACATAGGTCTTACCATTTTGATCCTCACTTTGAGCTGCATGCGCAACTACATAAGCCGCTCCAAGTGCTTTGAAACTTCCTACGCCCATACGAGTCCGTTCATCTTTAACAAATACATGGCCAGCACCACCAAAGTCAGGTATGGCGACCATAGGTGTAACATTTGCAACAGGACACCGTATTAAAAGTCGCTGTGGAGATGCAGCATCTATGCTAGGTAAAAAAGCTGAACTAATTTCTCCAAAGCCACCTTTCTGGCGAAAATGATTATGAAGTATTTGCATTTTTAGTTACCGTTTATCTTCCTACCTTCTTTCATTAACGTGCTTAACCAAAATTTCAATTACAGATATATTTTTTTAATAACTTATGGTCGGTATTTTCATCGGTTGTGTTCCGCGGATTTGCCATGCCCTTAGGCATTAAAATCAAAGTACAGTCTCACAAATTTCTAATAATTCTTGAAGGCATTATCCAATAACAAGAAATGACCTCACTGGTTGCCCTCAATACTTGCTTGACCTATGAAACAGCTAAAGCTGGGAGGTTGCTATGAACGAGCCTGAGATTACAGAAAATTTAATTGAGGCGCATGGCTTGAAACCCGAAGAATATAAAAAGATCCTAGATATAATAGGACGAGCGCCTAGTTTTACTGAGCTTGGTATTTTTTCCGCTATGTGGAATGAGCATTGTTCCTACAAATCTTCAAAAAAATGGCTACGTACTTTACCCACATCTGGACATCAGGTGATTTGCGGCCCAGGTGAAAATGCGGGCGTTGTCGATATAGGTGATGGTCAAGCCGTGGTTTTTAAAATGGAAAGTCATAATCACCCATCCTACATTGAGCCTTACCAAGGTGCCGCTACCGGCGTTGGAGGCATTTTACGCGATGTTTTCACCATGGGAGCAAGACCGATTGCAGTGATGAATTCGCTTAGCTTTGGAAGTCCCAACCATCCGAAAACACGCCAACTTGTTCATGGTGTAGTTGAAGGAATTGGTGGTTATGCAAATTGCTTTGGTGTGCCTACCATTGGTGGTGAAGTCAGATTTGACAAAGCATATAATGGCAACTGTCTAGTCAATGTCTTTGCGGCTGGGATTGCTGATACCAATCAGATCTTCTACTCGGCCGCGTCCGGCATCGGCATGCCAGTCGTTTATCTTGGAGCCAAAACGGGGCGAGATGGGGTCGGCGGAGCAACCATGGCCTCTGCTGAGTTTGACGGGAGCATTGAAGAAAAGCGCCCCACAGTTCAAGTAGGAGACCCCTTCACTGAAAAATGTTTAATGGAAGCATGCCTCGAGTTGATGCAAACTGGAGCGGTAATTTCTATTCAGGATATGGGTGCTGCAGGCCTTACCTGCTCTGCTGTTGAAATGGCAGATAAAGGTAATCTTGGTATTCTGCTAGAATTAGAGAAAGTACCAACGCGTGAAGCTGCAATGAGCGCGTATGAAATGATGCTCTCTGAGTCACAGGAGCGAATGCTTATGGTTCTGTGTCCAGAAAAGGAGGAAGTCGCGCGTGCCGTTTTTGAAAAATGGGATTTGGATTTCGCAATTATTGGAGAGACCATTGATGAAGATCGCTTTCGTGTTTTTTACAATGGTGATTTAAAGGCGGATATACCGCTCAAAGCACTATCTAGAAATGCGCCCGAATATGATAGACTTTATGAACTGGCCCTTGCGCCCAGACCTTTGATTGACCCCATTCCACAGATTGATCCAATCGATGGATTAAAAGCTCTATTAAGTGACCCAAATTATGCTTGCAAGGCCTGGGTTTATGAACAATACGACAGTCAAGTGATGGCTGATAGTGTGCAAACTCCCGGAAAGGGTGCTGGTATTGTAAGAGTACATGACAGTGATAAAATGCTCGCTTTTACGAGCGATGTTACGCCCAGATATGTTTTAGGAAACCCTAGAGAGGGTGGTAAACAAGCGGTTGCAGAAGCATATAGAAACCTTACGGCCGTTGGTGCTCTACCGATTGCAGTTACAGATAATCTTAACTTTGGCAACCCCGAAAGACCTAACATCATGGGTCAGTTAGTTGGTGCAATCCAAGGAATAAGTGACGCGGTTGCTTTTCTTAATACACCCATCGTTTCAGGGAATGTGAGTCTTTACAATGAAACAGATGGTGAGGCAATTTTACCAACACCTACTATTGGGGCCGTTGGATTAATTAAGAGCCAAACTCAACTCATTAACGGCGTTGCTAGGGAAGGACATTTTGCCCTACTCATAGGAGAGAGTACAGGCCATATGGGACGTAGTGCCCTTCTCGAAATAGTATTTAGTCGCCAAGAAGGTGATCCCCCGGAAGTAAACCTCAACTTGGAGAAGAAGACTGGTGATTTTATCAGAGGAAATATTTCCCTTATCAGAGCCTGTACAGACCTCTCTGATGGTGGACTTGCGATGGCCGCTTTCGAAATGGCGCAAGCAGGCAATGTTGGCATTCAAATAGATAGTGATGACACATGCGTATTATTTTGTGAGGATCAGGCCCGGTATTTAGTTGCCAGTAACTTTGATCAGGCAGAAGCACTTATAATAGCAGCCACGGAAGCTGGCATTCTAATAAAGAGCGTTGGTAGATTCACTGGCAGCATGATACGATTTGGCCAATCAGAAGCCTCTCTGGAAGATCTTTCCACGCTCTACCGATCGCGTTTTGGGGATGTTTTCGACTAAAGTTACTTGATTTAAAATATTACAACCAATTCAGCACATCTATTTGATAACTAAAGTAGGAGCAAATATTTGAATAGCTTTTGCCACTATCTCTTATTGTTGAAGCTGTAAAACTGATCTTGGCCTCACCTCTTGTCCCAACACTTTAATAAATCGTACAAACCTTCGTTTTTACAGAGTTAAGTAGGCATTATTAAAGTAAATAAGCGTCTCAAAACTAATGGATTCACCTTTCTCTGCTATTTATTTTCTACAGCTATATTTTTTTATTAGGATGCTGGAATCCATTCTTTTGTTGGCATGCCGCCCAGATTGCTATTAACAAACCGGTTACTGCAAACGCCAACATTAATACAATCAACATTATCTCAGTAGGATAATTTTGAACCGCTATGCCAGTCAGAAATGTCGCAAATGCGCCTAGTACTACAATTATGGCACCGGATAGACCGGAGGCACTTGCGGTCATCTCCCTATTTACGAACATAACTGCAGTACTGGCGCTTGGTGTGGTTAATCCATTTCCGATGCCCACGCAAATCGCACCAATTATCAAAATTGCCAAATGGCTTAGATCAGCCAATAAAAGTATTAGACTGATAGATAAGCCAACAGTTGCAAGACCACGGCCATAAAGAATCATTCTATCCAAACCACGTTTCAACGCTAGTTTCCCAGAAAGAAAACTTCCAACCATAAAACCACATGTTATAGATCCAATAATCAAGCCTACAGTTGACTCATTCTCTCCAAAAACAGCGGAAACAACAATGGGCACTCCCGTTACAAACACGAAAAAGCCAGCGATACCACAGGCCATAATCAAAGAGTAAGCCCAAAATAGTGGTGACAGACTCAGCGTTATATAGGAGCTTATTACCATATTTGTTGATCGATCGCGGTCGAGGCCCGTTTCAGGCAAATTTCGAAAAACCAGAGCAATAAGCACAAGCCCACAAAAACAATAAATTAGAAAATTTATACGCCAGCCAAATATCTCCGACATTAGGCCACCTATGGATGGACCTATTATAGGCGCGATGCTCATTCCCATAGCTATATATCCTAAAACACTTGCAGATTTTTGGGGATTGAATAGATCGCCTACTACGGCCCGAGATAAAACCGATGCGGTCGCTATACCGCCCTGAAGCGCACGCCAGATAAAAAACATTCGATAGCTTTCAGCCTGCGCACAACCAATTGAGGCCAGAATAAAGACAGACAAACCAATTAGGACGATCGGGCGGCGTCCAAACCGATCGGCTATAGGACCAGATATGACCTGGATAACAGCAGTGAAGAGCAAATAGATGGAAATAGTTAATGCCATGGCATCATATCCCACATCAAACTCCTGTGCCATTACGCCAAGCGATGGGAGGAACATATTTAGTGAAAGTAGCGGTAACGCAGCCAAAAGAAGCAAAGTAATCATCAATCCAACTGAAGCCGTGGTTTTCTGTTTACTCATTTAAGATTAACCATTCCAAAAATCATATTAGGGAGTCTTGGGTCGATATTTGCGTATTAGTCCTTCCTGCGCCACACTCGCCACAAGAGTGCCGTCACAAGCATAAACAGAGCCACGGTTAAATCCCCGTGCACCACCAGAAAAAGGACTGTCCATCGAATAAAGATGCCATTGATCAAACTGAACTGGTGCATGAAACCACATCGCATGGTCCAGACTTGCAGTCATGATAGTGTTCTGAAACCAAGTTATACCATGAGGTCGAAGAGCTGAGCCAAGCAAATTGAGATCAGAAGCGTATGCCAAAAGACATTGTTGCAATTTCGTATCCGCCAAACTTGCTGCTGGCATACGAAACCAAAGGTGATTCAGATCACTAGTCGATGGGGGATCAAAAAAATCTCTTGGCGCAATTTCTCTTACCTCAATCGGCCGTTGTCGCATGAATTGTAAACGACTTTCTTCGCTAAATTGCTCCGCGACACTCGCTCTTAACTCAGCCCGTTCCAATAGGCCTTCTGGGCCTTGAACGTGGGGCATCTCATGCTGGTGGTGAAATCCGTCTTCATTGACATGAAAAGAAGCCGACATAGTCAAAATTTGTTTACCATTCTGTATTGCTAAAATACGTCTGGTGGTAAAACTGTTTCCATCACGCGTGCGATCTACTTGATAAACTACTGGCACAACCGGATTGCCTGGACGAACAAAATAGGCGTGAAGTGAATGACAGGGTCGTTCTTCCACCGTTTGGTACGCAGCGGCTAAGGCCTGTGCAATTACATGCCCCCCAAAAATTCTAGTGCTAGTTTCACCACCTGTTCCAATGCCGCGGAAAAGGTTCAGTTCTAACTGTTCAATATCTAGGAGCGACAATAGTTCAAGGCTCGCTTCATTCATTATGTTGCCTCAACTTTCCTACTTTCAAAATAATCAAAGAAAAAATTCAGGCTGTCCGGATTAGCCATAGCATCTCTATTGACAACCTTTTGCGATTTCCCACTCATCAATAGTTTTTTCACCGGTACTTCCAGTTTTTTGCCAGATAAAGTTCGAGGGACTTCTTTTATTTCAATAATTTCATCCGGTAAGAAACGCGGTGATACCTGAGATTTAATCGTCAAGTTAATTTTATCTTTTAACACATTGTCAAATTTTACGCCCGGCATGAGAACAACAAATAGTGGCATAAAGCTGTCGTGGTCCAGAAATTCAAGATCAACAACAAGGCTGTCAAGTATCTCAATTAACCCCTCTACGGCCTGATAAATTTCAGACGATCCAATTCGCAAACCTTTACGATTTATAGTCGCATCTGAACGTCCATAAATGACAGATCCACCCTTCTCGTTAAATTTAATCCAATCGCCATGCCGCCAAACACCTGGATATATGCCAAAATAACTTTCAAAAAAACGTGATCCATCGTTGTCACCCCAGAAAAAGAGAGGCATTGATGGAAGAGGCTCCGTGCAGACAAGCTCTCCAACCTCACCGATTAATTCATTTCCTTTCTCATCGAAGGCGCGCACTGCATTTCCCAGTGCACGACACTGCATTTCTCCTTTGCTTACCGCCATGGCAGGATGACCTAGTACAAATGCACCACAAAGATCTGTGCCACCAGATATTGGTGCCAGCCAAAGGTCTTTTTTCACCATCTGATAAATCCAGTCATAGGCATCACTAGAAAGGGGCGATCCTGTAGAGCCTAGAGACCGTAAAGCTTCTAGATCAAAACGATTACCGGGTTTAACATCCGCTTTGATACATCCCTCATAAAAGGCAGCTCCTGCGCCAAAGAAAGTTAGCCCTTCTTCAGAAACAAATTCCCAAATGCGCTCCATGTTAGGGAAGTTAAGCGCGCCATCAAAGGCGACAACGCGTGCCCCTTGCCCCAATGCCACCCATTGTGCATTCCACATTATCCAGCCTGATGACGTCAGCCATGAAAAGCGATCCTGTTCCGTTAAGTCCTGATGAAGCGACTGTTTCATCCCTTCTATTATAATTCCACCGTGCCCATGAACAATGGGTTTTGGATCCCCGGTGGTTCCTGAAGAATAAACTATCCATAAGGGATGTTGAAAAGGAACTGGTAGATATTTAAAGTTCTCTTCTTTAGTGAGTAATTCAGACCAGGTTTTTTCACTATTGGAACACGGTTGGACAACGGGCACATGCACGTAATGTTGAAGACTTAATAACCCGGTACGGACCATCTGCACCACATCTGATCTATCAATCATTTTTCCAGCATACTTGTAGGCATCCTGCGCAATAAGTAACTTCGGTTTGATTTGCTTAAATCTATCTAAAATGGCAATATGCCCCATATCGGGTGCGCACAAAGACCAAATAGCGCCCAGACTTGCGCTAGCTAACTGAGCAATGAGCGCAATTTCCGTATTTGGCAATATGGCAACTACACGGTCACCCTTACCAACTCCCATGGTTTTAAAAGAAGCCGCGACAGAAGAAACATTCTTTTTTAGCTCAGCCCAACTCAACTCTTTTCTACCGAAGGTTTCTGATTGTGAAACAAAAGCTATTTGATCTCTTAATCGATCTGCACGAGATAACATCTGGTCTGCATAATTGAGAGTAGCACCAGGAAACCAATCTGTTCCTGGCATCTCTCTACTACCAAGTACCTTTCGGGGTGGTGCAAAAAATTTTAGATTAAAAAAATCCGCAATTTCTGCCCAAAATGTTTCTAATTCGGAAATACTCCATCTCCACATTTCATTATAATTTAAAAAATGCAGATTATGCTTTTCAGCGATCGCGCGTTCGAACTTTGCCATGGTCGAGGTTGATGCACGATCGTTGGAAGGCGTCCAAAGAATTTTACTTTCGCTAGTCATCCTATCATCGCTCCATGAATAATCCCCTTTAACTGAGATCGTGAAGGGTAAGATGATGATGGTGATAATTGTGTAAGAAAAATAACAGTTATGCCAGAATTTCTATCAAGCCAAAAGAATGTGGAAGCCATTCCACCCCAACCAAAGTCACCAATATGTCCAGGTGTTCGAGCCCTAGCAGGATTCAAAACAACCGCGCCACCAATGCCAAAACCCATTCCTTCCATCGGTTGCTCAGCAAAACTTTGGGGGCCCATTGACGCTATTTCTCCTGTAAGGTGATTATTCATCATGAATTCCAGTGTTTTTGGAGATAAAAGTCGATGCCCCGAGTACGTCATTCCGGTTCTAAGGACATCTGCAAAGGCCATATAGTCGTCAAGTGTGCCTACTAGGCCTGCCCCTCCAGAACACATCTTTGTGTCCCAGTACGGAGATCTGGCTTCTTCCTCAACCAAACGAAGAGTTTCTTTGCCTTTTTCAGCTGAATTAAGCTCCATTGCATCGCCGGACAGAGGTGTATAGAGGGATGCAATGCGGCCCCTCATAGATTCTTTGAAGCGGAAACCTGTCTCCAACATGTTAAGTGGTTTAAAAATTTCTCTATCCAAAAAATCATAAAGTGGCATTCCACTGATGGTTTCAACTACACGTCCAATGACGTCAATAGAGACCGAGTATTCCCACCTTTGACCCGGCGCAAAGCAAAGCGGCAGCTCTGCAAGCCTATCGCAAACTTCAGCCAACACTTTATTGTCTGGATTAAAATTGAGGCATTGCTCTCTCATGACCCCTGGAACAAGACCCGAGTTAAACCCGTAACTCAAACCACTTGTATGTGTAAGAAGTTGGTGCAATGTAGGAGTGTCACAGCTAGAACATTGGTCAAGTGATTTTGCTCCAGGGATAAGGGCCCACATATCAGAGAAACGAGGAATATATTCTGATACGGGAGCTTCTAGATGACATAAGCCTTTTTCAACAAGAATCATTAGTGCTGTAGAGGTAATTGGCTTAGTCATTGAATATAATCTTACAATAGTATCTCGATTAAATACCAATTCTCGCTCTATATCACGTAATCCCGTTGCGTGATGGAACACTTCAGAACCATTTTGATATAAAAGCACAGAGCTGCCGGGATACTTGCGCTCATCGATATACCTTTGCATCCACAACTTGAGCGTTTCCAAGCGTGTTTTATCAAATCCTGTTTTGGCCATCAAAACCCAACAATTCTACATTCCAGAAACTCTTATTTCATCAAACGCCGTGAAGGCCTCAGGAACGGCACCAAGAAACGTAATTCTACGTAATAAATGTTTTAAAATATTTTTCAAATTCGTTTGCTTAATTAACATCCTGATGAGGGGTACCATATCACAAGCGCATTAACGAAGTGTACCCATGTTAGTTTAAGAATTTCGAGCCATTCGAAACATTTTCGGCACATTCAAATCCAACTGTATAAAAAATTCATCTTTCAATTCTATAAATGATTTCACCTACTCCATTATTGACTTTGTCTTTACTCATATCAGCTTGTTGTTGACTCAATCATGTGCGCCATTGCCGCTGACGTTTCTTTATTGAACCATGGCTGCGGCTTGGAAGTTGCCGCCTTATTCATTTGTTCTTTAAGCGTCTGGATCACTGGTGCCCTAACCTGTTGCTTCACCGTTGCATATGCAATCGGCGGTAAATCAGCATAATCTTTAGCAATGACCAATGCTAACCGAAGCGCCTCCCCATCCCTAACGCATTCGTCAACTATCTGAACTTTTAAGGCTTGTTTTGCCGAAAAAGGTTTACCCGTTTGCATGATTAAACGCATGTCATTTGGAGACATCATCGATCGTACAATTTCAACCAATCCTGTTGGAAAGCCCACTCCTACTTTAACCTCAGTTAACCCAAAGGTCGCATTAAACCCTGCAATGCGATAGTCTGAACACAGTACCGGAAAAAAACCACCGGCTATCGCTGCTCCTTCAACGGCAACAATCAAAGGTTTAGGGAAGGAAAACATCTGTAGAAAACAGTAATGAAATCCGTTCAAGATGGCCGTTTGTTCTGAAACATCAAAATGCCGTGCTTCTTTCAAATTTAATCCAGCCGAAAAAACCTTCAGGGCACTAGACATCACGATTGCTTTAACTTTCTCATCACCTTTTAATCGGCAAAATAACTCACCAAGTTCAATCAGCGTAGCTGTATTGAACGCGTTAACGGGTGCTTTGCGGAGCTGCAAGTGCAGGATGCCACCGCTTAAAAGTTCAGCTTCTAGCCAGTCTGATTTTATCATTCTCAAATTTCCTAACGTCATATTTAAGAAAACAGCCTTAAATTTATCCTCATGTTGACAGACTTCAAAACGTAACGCTACGATTTATGTTAGAAAACTTGCTAAAATTACGTTATCTAATGCGGAAAAACGGGAGTACACAAATGAAACTTTACTACGCCCAAAATAGCCGCGCTGTACGCGTTGCCTGGTTATTAGAAGAATTAAGAATTGATTACGAAGTTGAAAAATTTAATCTTGGCGATTCTGCAATGCGTGAACCTGAATATTTAGCCAGGCACCCCATGGGCCGCGTACCCGTGTTAGAGGACGGTGAAGTTCAACTTTTTGAAAGTGGTGCAATCATCCAATATATCCTTGCAAAATATGGTAAAGGTCGGTTTGTGCCATCTATTGCGTCAACGGATTTTGCAGATTATCTCCAGTGGTTTCACTACGCTGAAGGCATGATCATGCCGCCGATGAACACTTACGTTGTTGAAACTATTCTTTTGCCACCCGAGCGGCGAACAGAAATTAACGTTAAGCGGTCCATCAAGCTTTTGGGACAAATGCTGAAAGCCGTAAATACAAATTTAGCTGAAAAAGAATATCTGGTGGGTTCCGAATTGACTGGTGCAGATTTCATGACTGGCCATGCCGTTGTAATGTCCCAGCGGTTTGGCATTGACATGTCAGATAAACCTCATCTACCACCATACGTTGAGCGGCTTACATCGCGACAAGCGTTCCAGCGTGCATCAAATAAATGAAGAAACCCATTATATTCTTCCTAGACATCGAATTTATATTGAAGCTGTTATTCCTTGAGGTTAAACGAATACGATTTCATGATCTATAGGGAACGCGAGAAGGCTGATAAGCTTGAGCCATTAGATGTTTAGCTCAATAGGCTGGGCAGAAATACAGGTGGAGGGACTATGTTAATATCTAATATTGAATTTTTCTACGATTTCGGGAGTCCTAAATCGTTCTTCGTTCATAAACTTCTACCTAACATTGCGAAAAAATATAACGTTGAGGTGATTCCCAAACCTATACTTTTAGGTGGCGTTTTCAAGCTCACAAACAACAAAAGTCCGATGGAGACTTTCAAAGACGTTAAGGGTAAGAAGGAATATGAAAATCAGGAAACCACGCGCTTTGTAAAACGTCACAATCTAGCGTTTCAATGGAACCCATATTTTCCCGTTAATACTATCGGTGTGATGCGTGGCGCGATTTATACCAATAAAAAAGACTTCGGGGATCTTTATACTGAAACAATCTTCCAAGCGATGTGGGTAGACCAAAAGAAAATGGATGACCCTACTGTTATTTCAGAGACCCTAACTGCCGCTGGTTTGCCAACAGAAGAAATTATGGAAGCCACGCAGACGCCTATCGTTAAAGCTGAATTGATTGATGCCACTAACCATGCGGTTGCCCGTAATATTTTTGGTGCCCCCACGATGTTTTTAGGAAATGAGATGTTCTTTGGAAAGGAAGGTCTTGATGAAATTGATTTTCTCTTGTCAAATCAATAAATAAGTACCATTCAATCATGGGACTGAATATAATAAATTTTATTTCTTGAGGTATTCAGAAATATAATTTGGTTAAGTTAGAGTAAACTTACTCTTCCAAAACACTATCCCAATAAAGAAAGTCTAGCCAGCTTTTATGAAGGTAATTAGGTGGGAATTTTCGTCCAGAATTTCTAAGATCTTCAGAAGAAGGGCGTCTTGGAGATCGTTTCAATTTCATCCCAACACCACGCAGATTTTTCGAACCTTTCTTTAAATTACAACAACTGCAAGCAGCAACAACATTTTCCCAGGTTGTTAATCCACCACTTGCACGAGGAACAACGTGATCAAAAGTTAAATCTCCCGCTGCTCCACAATATTGACATCGAAAGCCATCCCTTAAAAATAGATTAAATCTAGTGAAAGCTACGCGCTTTTGAGGTCTTACATAGTCTCTAAGAACGATAACGGAAGGAAGGCGTATTCGTATCGAAGGACTATGGACATAATCCTCATACTCAGCAACAACGTCTACCCTGTCCAAGAAAGCGGCTTTTACAGCATCTTGCCAACACCAAAGTGACAGAGGATAGTAAGAAAGTGGTCTATAATCTGCGTTCAAGACAAGAGCTGGGTTATGTTTCAGCGCTGAGGGTTCTCTAACAAAACCAATTCTGGATATTTCATCCATCCGCTCTTTCACTCCAAACGAAACTACCACAAGAAATTCGAATCCGTCTTACGTCAATACTATATATCGTGGTATTTTCCATTCAAGACCCGCAATATGGATAGATTAATTTGTTATTAAAATAGAATTGTAATACAAATAAGGTAGGGAAAATGGATCAAAAGCTTAATTTGTCCCTCATGAATGCGAGTGCAACTGACAAGCCATCCGGCGCAATACCATGACCCGTTCCCTTCATAACATGTGCAAATACTTCCTTAAACCCCGCTTTTTCGAGGCCAACAGCCGCTTCAGAAAGCGACTTAGGAGGAACGATATCGTCTTGATCGCCATGGACCAGTAAAACTGGTGGCCTGTTTCTCACTTCATCAATTAACAAGTCTGGTTCCAATAAACGACCTGAAAATGCAACTATTCCAGCGATTGCATCATCTCTACGTGGGCCAACCTGGAGACTCATCATTGTTCCCTGTGAAAATCCAAAAAGGGCCAGCTGTTCAGGAAGGATATCCTCATCAATCATAATCGCGTCAAGAAAAGCATTTAGGTCATCAACTGCTGCGTCCATGCTGCGTTGGGCAACTTCTTCATTTGAACCATCTAACCAGGGAATCGGAAACCACTGGAAGCCAAGCGGTGCACCAGGACAAGATTCTGGTGCATTGGGGGCCACAAAAAGGGTATCTGGCAAGTGTTCACCAAGAACATCCGCAAGACCCAAAAGGTCCGCGCCATTAGCGCCATAACCATGCAAAAATACTACGACAGACTTAGTTATTTGCGATTGCGGCTCTTTACGTCTAGCGGTCAATACGCGCGTCATCTTATGCCCTCCCGCGATTTAATATGGCTGTAATAGGCCCACAAAAGCCTGGCCGCAACCGCTCTCCACGGTGACCATTTTTCCGATTTCATGCGTAATTCTTTTTCACTTGGTCTTTTTTCCAGTTCAAACAAAAATTTTACTGATTCTTTTAGTGCCAGATCTCCTGGTGCAAAAACGTCTGCTCTACCGAGACTAAACATAGCGTAAATTTCAGCGGTCCAAACACCAATTCCAGAGATTTTCGTGAGAGCTTGGATCACATTCCGCGTCTTCATTTCTCTGAGCGATGAAAAATCCACGTTGGCTTCAGCCAAAGCCCTAGCATAGCGAATTTTCTGTCGACTTAGCCCACAAGAACGTAAATCTTCATCTCCTGCCGATTTAATTGAAGATGGCAAGATCATTCTAGCATCTTCTAATCTATTCCAGATTGCATCGGCTGAAGCCACACTCAATTGCTGGCTAACAATTGCTCCAAGAAGACGGGCAAACCCATCTTCCCTTAACCGAAGAGGCAGCGGACCAGTCAAGTCAACAGCTAAGCTGAACTTTGGTTCGTGTTCGAGCAACCAGTTTAAGCCCTCGGTAATACATGCGTTAGAAACGATAACGCGCTCACCCTGCGATGTATGTTTATCGGGCATGTATTTAAACTGAGCTCCTCTATCTAGATTACAAGCGTGGCGTAATCCAATTAAATGAGCAAGTACTAAACTTTGTGAAATCTTTAAAAATAATTGCACGACTTGTAATTTTAAATTGCGCCAACTAACGAAGTGATATGAGGTTTGTGACATCTGACGTTTCTGCTAAGCGCAACGTATTAGTATTTATTATAGCACAAGCAAGTATGGGCTCCCAGATGCCAATGATTTTCATCCTTGGCGGCTTGGCAGGTCAATCACTAGCTGAAAACATCTGTTTTGCTACAATGCCTATATCCATGATTGTTCTTGGTTCGATGCTCACCGCACCGGTGCTAGCAAACCTTATGCAGAAATATGGACGTAAAATAGGCTTTTTTCTGGGTGCCATCGGTGGTGCTTTGGGTGCAGTAATTGGTGCGTTTGGTCTCTATCATGAATCTTTTCCTGTCTTCCTGTTAGGTAGTTTGTTGACAGGCATTTATATGTCTGCACAAGGTTTTTATCGCTTTGCGGCTGTTGATACAGCTTCTGAGGTATTTAGACCTAAAGCAATCTCCTATGTCCTTGCAGGGGGATTATTGGCGGCAGTAATTGGACCACAGCTTGTGAAAATAACGGCTTACGCCATGGCCATCCCCTACCTTGCTACTTATCTGACGGTTGTCGCCCTTAACGTGGGAGGAGTTTTTGTTTTCCTATTCTTAGACACACCAATCCAAGAAGAGGATACAGAAAAAATTTTCCCAGGTAGGTCGCGTTTTCAGTTGTTGCAGGATCCTAAGATTGCCGTTGCTATGATATGTGCAATGGTAAGTTACGCACTCATGAACCTGATGATGACATCGACTCCACTGGCCATTGTCGGCTGTGGATTTGATGAGAACACTGCAGCTGATGTTGTGTCTGCACATGTATTGGCAATGTTCCTACCTTCCTTCTTTACGGGTCACCTTATTGTCCGCTTTGGGGCGGAACGTATTATTGCCATTGGTTTATTCCTGCTGCTTCTTTCCGCTTTGACAGGTTTCGCCGGCGTAGAAATAACTAAATTCTTTGGGGCTCTGATTCTATTAGGTCTTGGATGGAATTTTGGGTTTGTTGGTGCAACGACGATGCTTGCAAATTCTTATGCCCCATCAGAACGGGCCAAGGTGCAGGGAATGAATGATCTGATGGTATTTGGCAGCGTAACACTCGCTTCTTTTGCGTCTGGCTTGCTGATGAATTGTTCGAGTACAGGCGTGATAAATGGCTGGTCCTCAGTCAATATGGCCATGTTACCACTTTTAGGAATAGCGGCCTACGCGCTTTTCTGGCTATCGCTCCAAGCTGAAAGTAATAACTTTTAAACATAATCATTTAAACTGGTTTAAAAAAAAATTAACAAATTTGGTAAACTAACGCCTTTATTAGTCGTAATGAAGGCGATGAGTGATATAATGCATGTAAGATTTTTCTGGCAACTCCTGGCTTTGCGCAAACGCTTGGATATAAATCCTTATAGCCTGTCTTCCGACGAGCTTGTCCTACTTAAAAGTTATGAAACTAACGAGTTAAATATTACCAACGACCGGTAAGTGCTCGCGCAGAAAGACTAATACTGTTAAACACGGCGGAGGGTGGGCGTAGTCCAGTTTTGACGGACTGCGGAGACCGCCGCACTAAATTTAGGATAATTCCCGTTTGCCAGCCTGCCAAAAAAGCAAACCCTGCCTGCTTAGAAACTGCTACGCGCCTCCGTCTGGCTTCTCGAAGTCGGGAGAGGCCCATTTCCGCGAGTTCACTTAAATCCGCCTCGTGCAAGCTCAAAAGTGGTTGACGGCCAGCCGCGATTAGACGAGGGACTGCTTGAAAAAACCTTGCAAGTCCAGCGGCATAACCAAAATTTTTGACCACAGATATCTCAGCGGTTCCAAGGGAATCGGCCGCTGCTGCCAACAGAGTAGTTGACGTGTCATAAAGATAGGCATCAAACGACACTGCATTTTCAAATGGTTCAGAATAAATATCCCACCGACGCGCGCTAACCAAACGCTTAAGATTCTGCGCAGATTGTGGTGAAAGTATTGTTGCAAGTGGCGAAACCACCTCATGGCTGCTTAAAGACTGTTTAATAGCAATCTCTTCTAAGGTATCATGCCACCACTGTAATCGGATCTCTGCAATTGCAGGTTCTTTAGAAACCCAAGCTGCACGTGAGGTTTCGAGATTGAATGCGTAAATTACAAATAATGGCGGCCTTAAATTTATAGGGGATGCCATGACCGAGCGAAACCGTACCGGGTCCCCACGCTGTACAAGCCGCGCACAGGCCCTTATATCGCTGTCAAACCCCACACAGCCTCCGCAAAATTGTATACGAACGTCAAAATTAATCTCATTAATCCAGAGATCATTGCCTAGAATAAGCTAAGTCAATTTGTAAAGTGTTAAATTTAAGGAATTGCCAAGTCACTTTTCAAAAAACTTTGAGGAGAAGTACTTTAAAGACAAGTAGTAGAAACAGCCATATAGTTATCAACTTAAAGAAATCTCCTTAAAGTTCTGATTATAAAAGCTTTATTTATCCATAAAATTTAATATTTTTTTGAAAATTATATAAAACCGGGCTTGCGATTACATAATCAAAAAAAGCTTGTTTAAAACAAACCATTTTATTTCATTAACGTAATGGACCCTCAACATTGTAATCTCTTATCAACTTCCAGTTTATCGCATCTAAAAGGGCTTCAAAACTTGCATCAACAATGTTAGCAGATACACCTACTGTAGACCAGCGGTGACCTTGACTATCTTCACAATCAATTATTACACGCGTTACCGCTTCTGTTCCACCTTGCGTGATGCGCACTTTAAAGTCTACTAGACGTAAATCAGCTATAATACTTTGATAGGGGCCAAGATCTTTGGAAAGTGCCTTAGACAAAGCATTCACTGGTCCACGGTCAGAGCCACTTTCATCGAGAGACTCACTCACGGAGAGTTTCTTCTCTCCATCCACTTTAACGACCACTACAGCTTCTGACATCGACACCATTTCATTGTACTTGTTTTTGCGCCGTTCAACAGAAACACGATATCGTTTGACCTCAAAAAACTCTGGGCAAATGCCAAGGGAGCGGCGAGCCAGTAGTTCGAAACTTGCCTGTGCGGTATCATAAGAATAGCCCTCCGCTTCCCGTTCCTTAATCAACTCCAGAATGCGACTCAAGTCCGGATCCTCATGGTTTACCTCAATCCCTTCGTCACTAAGCCGACGGCGTAGATTGGACTGCCCCGCTTGATTGGACATAGGAATAAGACGCTCATTACCCACAAGTACAGGGTTGATATGCTCGTATGTGCTTGGATCTTTTATAATTGCGCTTGCGTGCAGACCTGCCTTATGCACAAAGGCTGATGCACCGACATAAGGAGCCTGACGGATTGGTACCCGGTTCAATATGTCGTCTACGAGCCGAGATACGTGGGTCAATTTTTTTAGAGATGCGATCTTTATTCCAGTTTCAAATTGACCGGCAAAGGGTTGCTTAAGGAGCAGTGTTGGGATTAAAGAAACGAGGTTCGCATTACCACAACGTTCACCCAATCCATTGAGTGTTCCCTGAATCTGGCGCGCACCAGCTCTAACAGCGGCTAGAGAATTTGCGACCGCATTATCCGTATCATTGTGAGTGTGAATTCCTATGTGGTTTCCAGGCAACCCTGCCGAAATTAACTTTATTACAATCTCAGACACCTCATGGGGTAATGTACCCCCATTGGTGTCGCACAACACGACCCATCTTGCACCGGATTGATAAGCTTGCAAAGCACATTCAGTGGCATAATGTGGATTAGATTTGAAACCGTCAAAGAAATGTTCGGCATCAAATATGGCCTGCCGTCCAGATTTTTTAAGATGTTTCAAAGATTGCGTGATAGAGGCCAGATTGTCTTTCAAAGTTATGCCGAGTGCTTTTTCTACATGAAAGTCATGGGTTTTTCCGACCAAACAAACTGCAGACGTACCTGCATTTATTACGGCAGATAGCACATCGTCATTCGCAGCGGAGCGTCCTGCCCTCTTTGTCATGCCAAAGGCTGTGAAGATAGCCTTTGTTTTAGGCGGAGATTGAAAAAACTCATTATCGGTTGGGTTTGCACCGGGCCAACCACCTTCTATATAATCTACACCCAAGCTATCCAGCGCTTCAGCTATAATACATTTTTCATCCGTAGAAAACTGTACGCCTTGCGTTTGCGACCCGTCGCGCAAGGTTGTGTCATAAAAAAAAAGTTTTTCTGTTCTCATCTGGTCTAAGTACGCCTTGGTAGATTAAAGCCCTTTAAAAACTTTTCTACTCTAAATTCTTCAATTGATCCAATCGAAAACCGGCACCAGGGATAAGTCCAACACCCGTTTTGCTAATCCTAACATCTAGTCCAGCTGCAATCAGGGAGTCCTTCAAACGATCCACCTCTCCAAAATCCTTGGTATCCAGTGCCGCCTTATGCAACGAAAAAAGCTTTTCTTTCCAATAATGTAAATCCACTTCAGAAGCCCAAGCGCCCATATTCTCTTGTAAAAGACCGACGAATTGCGCTGACGCTTTGAGTTTTGCGTAATCGCCGCGTGCTGCCAGAGCGTGAAGTTCCGCAATGGCACTGGCAGTGTTGAGATCATCAGAAACCGCTGAAAACACTTTGGAGTCGAGGTTTGAAGCGCTTACTCCTAAAGTCATCCTACGCCATTTGCGCAATACCTTTTCCGCGTTTCGTACTTTGGCCTCTGTCCAGTTCATTGGCTTGGCATAGTGCGTGGACAGAAAAACAAAACGGATTACTTCTCCAGCATACCCTTGATCTAGTAGCTCCCTTACTGTGAGGAAATTACCAAGGGATTTTGACATCTTTTTACCCTCGACCTGCAGCATTTCGTTATGCAGCCAAAAATTTACGAAACTTGCCGTGGGATGGACGCAGCGACTTTGTGCAATTTCATTTTCATGGTGGGGAAACATCAAATCAGTCCCGCCGCCATGTATATCAAAGTGTTTGCCCAACAGCTCGTCAGACATTGCAGAACACTCAAGATGCCAACCAGGACGACCCCGACCCCAAGGACTATCCCAGCCCGGCACATCAGGCTCGGAGGGTTTCCACAAAACAAAATCCATTGGATTGCGCTTATAAGGAGCTACTTCTATCCGAGCACCGGCTATCATATCTTCCACAGACCGTCCTGAAAGTGCACCATAACCTGGGTAGCTGTTTACCGAGAACAAAACATGACCCTCAGCGACATAAGCATGGTTTTTGGTGATTAAGTCCTCTGTCATGGCAATCATTTGCACAATATAATCCGTGGCACGAGGCATATGTGTTGGATCAACATTGCCAAGCTCTGCCATATCATCCTGGTACCATTGAATGGTTTCAGCGGTAATCTCCTTAATAGGTCTTCCCATGTTGCGCGCGCGATCGTTAATTTTGTCATCTACATCTGTGAAGTTTCTCACATATGTTACATGATCCTCCGCCCAGACATGACGCAGAAGTCGAAAAAGTACGTCAAACATGATAACGTTACGGGCATTGCCAAGGTGAGCCCGATCGTACACCGTTGGGCCGCAGAGATACATACGCACATTTGCAGGGTCGATTGGTTCAAACCGTTCCTTCTTGCGGGACAATGAATTGTATAAAAAAATTTCAGTCATTTTATCGCTTATATTTTCAGCGTAATAAATGCGGCTTAACAACTTTGAACCAATTTGAAAATGGATAAAAATCCCTACTACTTATGCTTTTCAGCAAATACTACAGTTTAATTAGTGCATACTATGCTTTGTGTAACGTCTATCAAATGATTTCCGGAAAAATTAATAAACCGTTTAATTGACAGATCAGTGCATGAGATGGCAGATGGGTCAAGTTAAAATCGGAATCAAAAACATGAAGTTATCTAACCGTATTTCTCGCATGAACAAAGCCGGTTCAGATGGTTGGGAAGTATTTTTGAAGGCACGAAAACTAATTTCTGAAGGGTACAAAATTACTGAGCTTTCAATTGGAGAACATGATATTAGAACCGATCCAAGTATACTTTCAGAAATGCACAATTCAGCCCTTGCAGGGAACACCGGCTACGCAGTGGTAGCAGGCACATATAAACTGCGCGAAGCAGTAGCTCACCGATATGAGTTGCGGACTGGCGTTCCAACAAATGTTAATAATGTAATTATAACACCAGGTGGCCAGGCCGGATTGTTTGCTTCTCATACTGCAACATGTGATGCCGGGGATCGGGCTCTTTACATTGAACCTTATTACGCAACCTATCCTTCGACATTGCGTGCCCAAGATCTAAAAGCCATATCTGTTCCCACTAAAGCAGAGTATGCTTTTGAACCTCAAAGATGCGATCTTGAATCACGTGCAAGAGGCGCGCGCTCCTTGTTAATAAATTCGCCGAATAATCCATCTGGTACGGTTTATTCTAAAATAACGCATGAAATGATAGCAGAGATCTGTGAATTGAATGATCTATGGCTTATATCGGATGAAGTATATGATACACAAGTTTGGTCGGGAAAGCATTTTTCGCCACGCTCATTGCCAAAAATGAAAGAACGCACACTGGTTGTTGGCTCCATGTCTAAAAGCCACGCAATGACAGGAAGTCGCGTGGGGTGGGTGATAGGACCAGAAGAAATAATTTCAAAGTTAATAGATCTCGCCACCAACACAACATACGGCATTCCAGGGTTTATTCAGGATGCAGCTCTTTTTGCTTTGTCTCAGGGTGAGGTCTTTGAACAAAAAATTTCAGCACCTTTTCAACGCCGCCGTAGGATTGCGCTAGATATTCTTGATGATTTTCCTGCCATTAATGCTGTCGATCCTAAAGGCGCAATGTATCTCATGCCGGATATTCGAGCAACAGGCTTGACCGGTCAAGAATTTGCAAACCGTTTATTGGACCAACATCAAATAGCGGTAATGCCAGGAGAAAGCTTTGGAAAATCCGCCGCTGGTCATTTACGGGTCGCAATGACGATTGAAGATGAAGCCTTTGCACGCGCAATGCGCACATTGTGCGAATTTGCCAGCGAACTCGCAGATAAATAAGATTTATATTGGACTATCGATGTGTGATTGAGGCAAAATTCAGTAAGTCGCAAGCCAAATATTGCCTACATTTGGCATCGTATTAGTTATTAAAAAAAATATCTAAGCTCTCCCCAAAAGAGCTATTGGAAACTTATTTTGGATATTATGTTATTAAGAACGGTCGGCAGGGGCTTTTGGAAAAAAATTAAGAGGAAAAAAAAGAGAACAATATAGGCAATTTGAGCATAGTAAGTAGAAAACTATTCAAGCAATCAAAAAGTTTGACCTTAGGTAAAGTCGACATTTAAAAGGTGAGCCTAAGAAAAAATTGGTGCACGAACAGATCTACTCAACGGTTAATAAAACTTAATGCCTATTATTTAGCCAACCAACTCCATACCTGAAAAGAAATAAGCGATCTCGATGGCAGCTGTCTCCGAAGCATCTGAACCATGAACAGAATTTTCTCCTAACGATTCCGCAAATTCTGCACGAATCGTTCCTGCTGCTGCATCCGAGGGGTTAGTTGCTCCCATGACTTCACGATTTTTTAGGATAGCATTTTCACCTTCCAAAACCTGAACCACAACTGGCGCAGAAGACATGAATTCACAAAGTTCATCGTAGAACGCACGTTCAGAATGAACGGCGTAAAACACACCAGCCTGTTCTTTAGTCAAATGAATACGTTTTTGCGCGACAATACGAAGACCGACTTCCTCGAATTTTGCATTAATCTTACCTGTTAGATTACGACGAGTTGCATCTGGTTTTATTATACTGAATGTGCGCTCGAGTGCCATGAAAAATCCTTTTCTTGTCAAAGGCCAGCAAATTTCTGGACCACAAACTTAAGCACGGCCTAGCATGCAACTGGGAAATTGAAAAGTCGATTTTAATTGATAATTCTCGTTTTAAAAATAACCACACTCATAGTATTTTGTCGTAGAACAACTACACGTGTCTTGGTAAGTCGCTTAATATGCTGTCTATTTCAGATATATTCTATTCCGTAGAAGGCCGGCCACTACTTGAAGCGGCTAATGCGAATATTCCAATTGGCCATAAAGTAGGACTAGTAGGACGAAACGGAACAGGCAAGACAACGCTTTTTAAGCTGATTAAAGGGGAGTTGACCCTAGATGGTGGATCTATTTTCCTGCCGACTAAAACGCGTATCGGAGAAGTTGCACAGGAAGTTCTGGGAAACGATACTCCGCTTTTAAATGCTGTGCTTGCCTCAGATAGCGAAAGGGCCAATTTGCTATCCGAAAGTGAAATTGCAACAGATCCTAATCGTATTGCTGAGATCCAAATGCGCTTAAATGATATTGATGCTTGGTCAGCGGAGGCGCGGGCTTCTTCAATACTTAAAGGGCTTGGGTTTAAGACAGAAGCGCAGGCTATGCCTTGTAGTGCGTTTTCTGGCGGATGGCGGATGCGGATTGCTTTAGCTGGTGTCTTATTTTCTGAACCCGATCTTTTGTTACTTGATGAGCCTACCAACTATCTTGATCTAGAGGGTACTGTTTGGCTTGAAAATTACCTACAAAAATACCCACACACAGTAATTATAATCAGCCATGATCGGGGATTACTCAATCGTTCGGTGACTTCTATTCTGCATCTAGAAGACAGAAAACTTTCTTTTTATTCAGGTGTCTATGATACATTTGTCAAAACACGTGTAGCACAATTAGCTACTTTAGAGGCCGAGGCAAAAAAACAAAGGACTAGAAGAGCACACTTGCAATCTTATGTAGATCGTTTTCGATATAAGGCTGACAAAGCAAGACAGGCGCAATCCCGCATTAAAGCAATATCGCGCCTTGAACCTATTACACGTCCACAGGAAGCTTCCTTGAAGCGTTTTACTTTTCCAGAACCAGAGGAACTTTCTCCTCCAATTCTAACAGTTGAAAACGGGTCCGTAGGATATAACCAGAAACCCATACTGTCGCAACTTGACCTTAGAATTGACCAAGATGACCGAATTGCACTTCTTGGTCAAAACGGTGAGGGTAAATCCACTCTCTCAAAGCTAATTTCTGGTCGAATGGCACCTATGGCGGGTCGGGTGGTGCGATCCTCTAAGCTTCGGGTCGGATATTTTGCACAACATCAAGTAGATGAACTTTACTTAGATGAAACACCGCTAGATCATATCAAACGCTTACGGCCCACCAAAACTCCGGCTCAACTGAGAGCTATTCTGGCTGGTTTTGGCATAGGGGCGGAGCAATCAGATACCGTAGTTAAACGATTGTCTGTCGGGCAAAAAGCGCGCTTGTCCCTTTTGGTTTCTACGATAGATGCCCCGCATTTACTTATACTGGACGAACCGACCAATCATCTG
>MDTB01071766.1_pt1 | contig 24016 bp, 18 predicted proteins | sample 811161 | NCBI WGS metagenome assembly MDTB01 (sample SAMN05326650, study PRJNA326480) | marine metagenome | isolation source: seawater | place: Mediterranean Sea | collected 2009
AAAACATTAAAAAATAATTTTAAATAAAATGTTTGCTTCGAATCTGTGAATATGTAAGAAGCATAAAACATAATAATAATAATATCTGGGGAGGTATATCTCTTGGATTAGAATTCTAAAAGAGGATGTATTAAATTTAATAATATAAAGGGCGCTTAATGCGCCCTTTTTTATTTAATAAATTACTTTTTTATGTATAATTATTTTAGTTTTTTTGGGGGCTTTAATGTGTAAAAAAAATTTTATATTTTCTTTAATTCTAATTTTTGTCACTTCTCTTGTTAATGCAAAAGAGTATTCCCCAGGAGTTGACAAGGATTACCCTAGAAAACTTCTCTGGGGTGATACTCACTTGCACTCAAATGAGTCAGCTGACGCTTATACAATTGGTAATGCAAATTTAACACCCAGTGACGCCTTCAGATTTGCTCGCGGTGAGGAGGTAACCTCAGAAAATGGTGTGAGAGCAAAGTTAAGAGTCCCACTAGATTTTTTATTAGTCTCTGATCATGCAACATTCCTTGGTATGTTTAAAAGAATTGAGGATAGAGATCCTAAAATACTAAAAACCTCTCTTGGAAAAAGGTGGAGAAAGTATATGGATGAAGATGATCCTACTTTATTTACTGAATTTGTTGACGGTTTAAATGGTAATTTGGATCTAACATTTTCAAAAGAAGATTATGTACCTATTTGGAAAGAAATAACTGAAAATGTTGATAAATTCAATCAACCAGGAATATTCACCGCTTTTATTGGTTATGAATGGACACCTATGCCAACAGGAGACAATATGCATAGAGTTGTAGTTTTTAAGGATGATGCAAAATTAGCACAAAAAATTGTCCCCTTTTCAGCAATTGACAGCATGAAGCCTGAAGATCTTTGGAATTTTTTAAAAGATTATAATTCTTCTACCGGAGGCGAAGCTATTTCAATCTCACATAATAGTAATATTAGTGGAGGGAGAATGTTTTCACTTGAAAATTCATATGAGGAACCAATTGATAGTGTATATGCCAACATGCGTAACAGGTGGGAGCCCTTAGTTGAAGCAACCCAAGTCAAAGGTGATAGCGAAACACATCCAGCTATTTCCCCTGATGATCCGTTTGCAGATTATGAGAGATGGGAGGGAAATATTGGAAGAAGTCAAACTAAAAGATTAATAAGAATAAGCACCACTGGGGATTGTAAAGATCCATTAAACTATAAGTGCTATAAATATAAGGACAAAGAAAGATATAAAGGAAGTTATGTTCGTTCAGGACTTAGAAGAGGGCTTGAAATAGAAAAGAAAATTGGTGTAAATCCATACAAATTTGGTGTTATAGGAAGTACAGACAATCATACAGCTTTAGCTGCGTCAGCTGAGGATAATTTTTTTGGTAAATTCTTAGATTCTGAACCAGGTCCAGGTCGAGTTGAAAGTTGCATGGGTGGTTGTGGAAGACCCGTTACTTTACCAGACGGTGAGGATATACCCTCAGGAGATTTATGGAGAAATTGGCAAATAACAGCCTCTGGGTACGCTGGAGTTTGGGCAAGAGAAAATACACGAGAGGAGATTTTTAATGCTTTTAAAAGAAAAGAAACATTCGCAACCACAGGCCCTAGGATAGCAGTTCGTTTTTTTGGTGGATGGGAATTCTCTGAATTAGATAAGTTTAATCCAAATTTTGTTGATTTAGGATATTCAAAAGGTGTTCCTATGGGTTCAGATCTTCCACTAAAGGGCAATAAAAACTCTCCTACATTCCTAATAATGGCTGCGAAGGATCCAAATGGAGCTAATCTAGAAAGAGTTCAAATTATTAAGGGGTGGACAAATGAGGATGGCTCTTCCTCTGAGAAAGTTTATGACGTCGATTTAGCTAATGATGCTGGTTCTAATACAGTGAACCTTAAAACTGCTAAATATGAGAATAGTATTGGAGAAGCTCAATTTATGTCTTTTTGGAAAGATCCAGATTTTAGTTCAAATGAGCAAGCATTCTATTATGTAAGGGTTATTGAGATACCAACGCCTAGATGGACAACATATGATAGCGTAATTTTTGGAAATAAGTTACCTAAATATATACCTGGATCTCATCAAGAGAGAGCCTACACATCGGCTATTTGGTATAGCCCAAATTAATTAATTTTTTTAATTTTTTCTGTTGAATAAAAATAGTTGATTATGAAAAAAAAAGTTTTAACAACCTTAGGTATTTTTTTGGGTACTTTAATTGTATTAGTTGGTCTCCTGAATGAGAAAAATCTAGATACTAATACAATTACTATAAATGATAATATTCTGAATAATTTTTATCTAGTAAATAGAAATTTAGAAGATCCAATTTTTGTTCAATACAGTGATCTATCAGAAATACAAATTGCTCTAATTAGGGACGATTATATCAAAAGAGAGGTCCTAAAAAGAGAAGCCCTAGATTGGGGTTTAGATAAAGTTGACCCGATTATTTCTAGCAGATTAGCTCAGTTAGGAGAACAATTTTTAGCAAATAATTTACCAGAGGAAGATTTTTCTGAGGAAATGATAAAATCTTTTTATGATGAGAATAGCCATCTTTATATTGATGATGCAAAAATTACTTTTTCTCATATTTTTTTTCGTAATAATGATGAAGAAATAATTAATGATTTAATTTTTTATGTACAAACTCAAAATCAGCAATTTTTCAATAATAACTTATTGAATAAAGTTTCAGTATTCCCATATCAAAAAAATTATGCGCAAAGAGTTGAGTCATTTATTAGGGGACATTTTAGTGAAAAAACAACTAAAGAAATATTTTCTCTTAAAATTAGCCCAAAATGGCAAGGACCAATTCAATCTCCTTATGGGTCGCATATAATTAAGTTGTCATCAATTTCAGAAGCTACACAACGAGGTTATGATGAGGTTAGGGATTTAGTTTTGACAAGATTTATCAGCGAGAGAAAGAGGGCAGGCTTGAAAATCGAGTTAGAAAAAAAGATTTCGAATTATCAAATAATTGATAATTAATTAAGCCTTATCAAATTCAATATTTAGGCTATCAAGCCCTCTAAGCAAGACATTTGGAGAATAATTAAAATCATTTTTTTCAGTAAATCTCATATTCTTTAATCTATTTAGAATTATTGGAAAAGCGGTATACATTTCTTTTCTTGATAAATTCATACCAAGGCAAACATGTATTCCTTGTCCAAATGCAATATGACGACGAGCGTTTTTTCTAGTAACATCAAAACTGTCAGGGTTCTCGAATAAATCTTCATCTCTATTTCCTGAGCCGTATCTTAGCATCAAGGCTGATCCTGCAGGTATTGAAACACCCCCCAGCTCAGTATCTTCTGTAGCAATTCTCCACATGTTATTAGTTGGGGTAAGCAGTCTTAGAGACTCTTCAACCATATTAGGAATTAAACTGTTGTCATTAATAACTAACTCCATTTGATCAGGATTTTCAATAAGAAGCTTTATTGCCTCAGTTATAGAATGTGCTGTTGTAGCATTACCAGCAACAAGTAATTGTTGAATAATAGATAATTGTTCAGGGGTTTCCATCTTTCTAGTAACATTATTTTCATCCTCAAAATCTAATGTTGCAAGGTCAGATAAAATATCATCTGAGGGATTTTTTTCTTTTTCCTTGAGTCTTTCAGCAAAGTATTGCTGAAATTTAACTAATTTTTTGGCTATCTCAATATGTTCCTCAGGTGTGCTTGTGCCTGAGAGCTGATCAGTAAAAGCCTCTGATGAAATTCTAAAAAATTCATAGTCATCTGTTGAAGCACCTAAAGCCTCTGCTATTACTCTTATTGGTAGGGGTTGTGCTAATTGACTTGCAACTTCACATTTTCCTTCATCAAAAAATTGATCAATAATAAAGTTTGTTTTTTCTTCAATAGCAGGCCCCATGTCAGAAACTCTTTTGGGAGTAAATGCTTTGTCTACTAATTTTCTATATTTTGTATGACGAGGTGGATCAGCTGTAAGCATTGTATTAACTGCTGGATATCCATCCTTTTCCATAATTTCTGCAGCTTCTTTTGGATAGGTATCTGAACCACCATCTTTCTGTAAAGCACCAAAATCATTAGAAAAAACTTTTGCATTTCTTGCGGCTTCACAAATTAATTCATGTTTTGAGACTTGGAAAATTCCTGTATTTGGATCTTGATAAACGGGCGCCTCATCTCTTAATTTTTTATAAAATGCATGAGGACATTTCATAAGCTCTTGGTCAAAAATATTAATTTCTTCTAATTTATTTTCAAGTGGCTTTATAGCTTCGCTCATAACAAAAATCTCCCGATATTAAATATATATAAGATCTTTATTACTTAAATTTCAATTAAAAAGATAAAACTTTGGCAATTCTTTTAATTGTTGTATAAAAGTAACACATAATAGTTTTTTTTTATTTAACATTTGACTAAAAAGCAATGATTTGAGAACATCTCGCAATAATTACGAAATGCATTAATTTTGTAATATTTGTAATAACTGGGGAGTTTACAACATGAAAAATTTTATTTTCCTTTTTTCATTTTTTCTTATTTTAACCATTTTTAATATTTCTCATAACGCTAGTGCGCAGGATACAGAGGTATCTTCAAGGCAAATTGATGAAATTATTGTTACTTCAAGAAAAACTGAAGAAAATATTCAAGATGTTCCAATTGCAGTTTATGCAGTTGATGAAAAAGCTTTAGATGATTTTAGGCCTACAACAATGAGAGATTTAGACAGTCTTGCTCCAAATTTACAGGTTGGCATGAATACCGCGTCAGGTAACCAGGGTGCAATTTTTGTTCGTGGCTGTGGATATGCTGAGGTTGAAAAGACACAAAATCCTCCCGTTGGTTTAATAGTTGATGGATTATTTTTAGGTACCAATACTGGTACACTTTTGGATGCCTTTGATTGGTCTAAAATTCAAGTTAATTCAGGACCACAAGGCGTTGTTTATGGTAAGAATACTTCTTGTGGAAATGTGGTTGTAGAAAGAAATAAACCATCGAAAGAATTTGAGTTTGATACAGAAGTTTCTGTGGGTAATTATGAGGCTTATGAACTGGGCGTTATTCTTAATATTCCTATTAATGATAAAGTATCCTCACGTTGGAACTTCAGGAAACTTGCTCATCAGGGGTATTACGATAATTTATCTACAGAGCAGGACTCTGGTCAGCTTGATATTGCCGCAGCTAGTGCTCGTTTTTTAATTGAAGCAAGTGAAAATACTGAAATTTATATAGTTACAGATTACTATTACGATAGAAGTGATACCGCCCCTGTTTCATATTCAGGTAATCCTTTTGGAGCAGGTTGTGTTCCAAACTTTGGAGCAGGTCTTGGTTTAGTTGGTGCTGCAGATAATGGGTGTACACCTGGCTTAGGTGCTGTGACTGCAACTGAGTTAAGTACAGCTGGTGCAGCTATAGGCATTACACCATTCGCTGGCTTTGCTGGTTTAGAACCATTCTTTTCTCAGACTCAAGCTTTACCTCCTCATGTGGTAAATCTTGATTATCCTGAACAATCTGATATGGATTTTGTAAGAGGCAGTATTGAGGTTGTTTCAGATACATTAATTGGTGAGGTTACTATTGCGACTTCTTATCTTCAGTTAGACGATAATGTTCTTCAGGACTTTGATGCAACTCCAGGTATTGCTGGTGGGCAGGGAAATCCTGCGACACTAGGAGGACCATTACATACTGCTAGGAATCAGCATTTTTCTCAATTTTCACAAGAAATTAGAGTTTCAAATGATATAACTGATAAATTAAATCCAACCACAGGGATATTCTTATGGAAAGATTCTATTATGCTACAACAACATTCTGGAGGTGTAGTCCAAACATCTGGTCAAGATACTGAATCGGTAGCTATTTTTGCATTAGTTAAATATGATTTAACAGATGATTTATCTGTATCAGGTGGTTTTAGATATGTTGATGAGTCTAAAGATTTCCATTCTCAATATAATACAATAGTTGGTAGCGGAACATATGGAACAGTTCCACCTCTAGAAGCGCCGGTAGTACTTCCAAGATTTTCAAGATCAGCATCTTGGGATGATTATATGGGCGAAGCCTCTGTTGATTGGCAAGTAAATGACGATAGTCTTTTATATGCTAGGTGGGCTAGAGGCTTCCGTTCAGGTGGTTATTCAATAAGATACGCTGCATCTGATACTTTAACAGCATCTAGAGTTGCCGATCTAAATGCTCAAGGGTTTGCATTAGTTCCTCAGGCGCATGCTAGAGAAGGAAGTGATTTTAGTGTATTTGAACCAGAAATTACTGAACTATTTGAAATTGGTTCTAAGAATACTTTTCTAGATGGCTCCTTGCAAGTTAATGGTGCAATTTTTCAATCTACAACTGAGGGTTTTCAGGCTTCAAGTATATTGTCAACAGCAGGTGCTTTCAGAGCTACTGATACATATATAAATAATTATCAAGAAACTGAAATCAGTGGTGCTGAGGTACAAATTGTATGGTTACCTCCTGTTGATGGTTTAACGTTGAGATTAAATTATGGTATTTTGGATCCCAAAATTAATAATGCTGTTGTAGACTCAGGAAGACTTGGAGTTGGTGGAAGACCAACAGCAGCAGGAATTGCTGTTGATCTTGTTGCAGGAGCAACTCCTCAATTAGCAAGAGTTCCAGAAACAAGTTTTGCATTAACAGCTTTGTACGAATATGAGCTTGCTAATGGTTCCTCAATTAATACAAATGTAACATACAGGGGTTTTGACGATCAAAATCTTACAATTTCATCTTTTCCAGATAGCGAAGGTGGATATGAACTCTTAGATGCTACAATTACTTATGATGCAGGAGATTATTCAATAGCTCTTATTGGAAGAAACCTTACTGATGAAGAGTATAGAACTCATTCACTTACGTCGGTAAGATTCCAAGGATGGGGTGATCCTGCAACTTATATGCTAGAATTAAGAAATTCTTGGTAATAAGTTGAAAATAAAAGAATTAAGGATGAAGCACTGGTGTTTCATCCTTTTTTTTTGTATTGTTTAAACCAATATTTGGAAAATCTATGAGTATTCTCAAAAATAAAACATATATTGTCACTGGTGGAGGAAGAGGGATTGGAGCTGAGGCTTCTAAATTACTCGCTTCTAAAGGGGCTAATATAATCTTAACTTGTAGAACAGAGAGTGAAGGATTAAATATTGAAAAAGAAATAGTAGCAAATGGATATAGTGCAAGATTTATTTCACATGACGTTACCAAAGAAAATGATTGGAAAAAGGTTATTGAGGACAGTCTATCTTCTTATAATCGGATAGATGGAGTAATAAATAATGCAGGAAGTTTTTCATGGAATTCTATGAATGATAGTACTTTAAAAGATTTTAAAGATGTTATGGATGTAAATTTAACTGGTTCCTTTCTTGGTTTAAAATATGGAACTGAAGCCATAAGAAAACATGGTGAAGGAGGTTCTATAGTAATGATATCCTCAGTTCTTGGAAAAGTTGGTGCACCTAATACAACAGCATTTTGCGCCGCAAAAGGAGGTATTAGACTTCTTGCTAAAGCCGGTGCATGTGAGTTAGGCCCAGAGAAGATTAGAGTAAATTCTATCCACCCAGGTTTAACCGATACAGAAATTGGTAAAGTTTTTACCTCAGGTTTAAATGAAGAACAATTTGTTTCTTCAAATATACCTCTCGAAAGAAAAGCGACCGCTGAAGAAATTGCAAAAACAATTCTTTATTTAGTTTCTGATGAGTCATTTTTTATGACTGGTGCTGAGTTAACAATTGATGGAGGTTTAACCGCAAGGTGAATTATCATGGGTAAATTAGATCAAAAAATTGCAATTGTAACAGGCGCTACTTCCGGTATAGGGAGAGAAACAGCAGTTTTGTTATCAAGAGAAGGTGCAAATATTGTTTTTACAGGTAGGAATAAAGCTGCGGCTGATGAAACTAAAAATTTAATTATTAAAGAAGGTGGTAAATGTTTATTCGTTGAACATGATGTATCTGACGAAAATAATTGGATGGAAGTTGTTAAAACAACGAAAGATAATTTTGGCTCTATTGATATTCTTATTAATAATGCGGGACAATTTTTCTTAAAACCAATTATGGAAACTTCTTTGGATGATTTTAATCAAATTTGTTCTGTCAATGTTGATGGACCTTGGTTGGGAATGAAATATTGTTTACCGGAAATGAATGATGGAGGTGCAATAGTCAATGTTTCTTCATTAATGGGACAAATGGGTCTTCCTGATGCTACAGGTTATTGTGCCTCTAAGGGAGCTGTCACATCTATGACTAAAGCAGCAGCTTTAGAAGTTGCTAAAAGAAATATTAAAATAAATGCATTACACCCTGGAGTCATATGGACATCAATGGTTGGTGCTGGTGGAGATGGGGAGGATGATCTCAAAGCATTTTTTGAACTAGAGACACCTTTAAGAGAGGTTGGCTTACCAAAAAATATGGCTGATGCTATTTTATTTTTATGTACCACTGAATATATAACTGGGTCAGATTTAAATGTTGATGGTGGAAGATTTGCTGATGGCGCTATGGGAAGTAATGCTACTTAGCAAATTATATGAAAACTTCGATCAAAACCTCACCCCAAGAGAGAAAGCTTGGATTTAGAATTCTTTTCTTAGCAATGTTTGCAATTGGAACAGGTCAAACTCTTTTTATAGCCGTTTTACCACCATATGCCAGAGGACTAGGATTATCTGAGGTTCAGGTTGGTTTTATTTTTTCCCTATCTGCTCTTGGATGGATGGTAATGAGTCCTTTTTGGGGTAAAAAAAGCGATTTTATTGGAAGAAAGTCGATAATTATACTTGGTCTTGTAGTTTATGCTCTTGCTACAATTTTGATGGGAATAGAATTTAGATTAAATGAGTTGGGTTATATAAATTTATCTACCTTATTTGGTTTATTAATTTTAACTAGGGGTTGTTATGGATTTTTAGGTTCCGGAGCTCATTCAGCATCAATGGCTTATGTAGCTGATAGGACTACTGAAAAAGAGAGATCAGGTGTAATGGCTGTTATGGGATCTGCTTTTGCAATAAGCGGCATTGTTGGTCCTGGATTAGCATCTGTTGCAGTTCTCTTAGGTCCTTTAGTACCATATTTTTTATTTGGAGGTATTACAGCCTTTATTGCGTTACTAATTTTTATTTACCTGCCAGAAAAAACAAAGCCTATCCGTCCAGCAAAAGTACATGAAGCTCGTTTAACAGCATTTGATAAAAGAGTAGCAGCCTTTGCTTTAATGGGTTTATGCGTAAGCCAGACATCAGCTGTTGTAATGCAAATTCTGTCTTTATATCTACAAGATAAGTTTGGTTATAGTAATACTGAAGCATCTGTTAACACTGGTTCGATGTTAATTTTTACTGGAATTGCAACTTTAGTTGTTCAATTGGGTATAGTAAGAAGGATATCGCCAACACCAGCTATTTTGTTAAGGCTTGGAGCAATTGCAACAATTATATCTTTGTTGCTAATTGTTGCTTCAAATAATCTTTACCTAATGGCACTTGCAATGGCTACATATGGTATTGGAGGAGCACTTATGGGACCAGGTTTATTTACTGGTTTATCTCTTGCTGTTGGTAAGGATGAGCAAGGAGCAGCAGCAGGTATTTTGGTTAGCTCATATGCCGCAGGTTTTCTTATTAATCCACTTACTGGAATGCAATTATTTACTTGGGATGCAAATTCTCCTTATTACTTAGCTATTATACTGATGTTTATCTGCCTGCTAATTGCTCTTTTTGATAAGAGACTTAATAAAGCTGTTAGCTATGAGGAGAATGTTGACTTTCAAAGCCCAAACAGTTGATTTAAAAAGTTCCTTCAAGCTCGATTTTAAAAAAGCTATGTTCATTCACATCAAAATTTTCTTGAATAAGTAAATCATTATTTGACTTAAATCCATTATAGATTAATTTTCTTCCGAAACCAAAATTTGTATCTAAAATATTTTTTGCAATAAAGTTAAAATTTAATCGCGAATTAATTTTTGTAGTAAAACCAAAGCTTAACGTTGGATCTTCTGCGAACCTTCCCCATAGATAAGGATCATAAATATTAAATTGTGATTGGGATCTGTAAGTTAAACCCCAACTGTATTTGCCACCTGGAATATCTTGTCTGAGGCCAATCATAGTTTTCCATCTATTGTACCATGAAAAATCTCTTTTAATATTTGTCACAGGATCGATAACTTCTGAGCTTTGAAGATAACCCATAAACCTAAATACTCCCCCATTAAGGAGTTTATTAATTCTAATACTCCCATCAATTCTTGCTTGAGTCCTCTCGCCTGATCCTAGATTTCCTATACCAGCAAAGCCATCTACTGGAACTCTGTCAATTGGACCTTCTATATCGCTAGCCAGACCCTTTAATGTTATAACTCCTCCATCATTTGGTAATCGCCACTCATGCTCTAATTTTATTTGCCAAGCTGTATCAGGTCTTAAGTCAGGATTTCCTGCTCTAATTTTTTCTTCGAATTGGTCATAACTAGAAATAAAATCATCAAAATTAATTTGACCAACATTTCTTTCAATATTTAATCTGATTTGCTTATTTTTCTTGTAATTCCATTTAAAATCTAATCGTGGCTTCAAATATTTAAATTCTCTAGATAAATTAATGTCTCCAGATTGACTGATTTCTGACCATTCATAATTCAAAGCTATTTCTGCCCTAATTTTTTTTGATAAAGGAATGTTGTATGATAAAAACCCTTCATATCTATCTTCTTCCACTAACCCAGATGTGTTAATTAAACCGGCGTTAGTTGCCACAGAATTGTTGTCGAAGTATATGAGATTAAAGGTCCTATTTAATTTATTATAAGCACTTTCAATACCGTATTCGATTGAACTACTTTTACCTATAAGTTTATTAAAATTTAATCTAATTATTCTCTCATTTTCTTTTCTTAAATTTGTTTCAATACTATTGTTATAAAAATCTATGGTGTCATTTAAGAACGAAATATCATTTTGATCCTCATTTTTTTCTGTTAGTACAACCCTTAATTTAAATGAGTTATTTTTATTAATTTGATGTTCCCAGTCACCTCCAAATTCCCATCCATCATTATCCTCTCTTCTGTCCCAGTTAATTTTTTTATAAAACGCCTCATTTTTGATATCCGTTGGTAAAAAATATTCTTGAATTTGTGGAGCATTTTCTTTCCCATTAAACCATACCAAAGTATTTATTCTCAAAGTATTTTTTTCATTAATTTTTGAGGTTGAATCAATGTTTATCCTGTTACTAGATTGGTATTCAATTGTTTCTCTTAATCTATAGTAGAGAAGTGATTGTTCTTGATCGACAGTAAATTCATTATATTTTCTGCTATTTAGATCACCAATTCTTTCAAATCCTATAACAAAATCGGTTTTTTTTATTTTTGTTGCCCAAGATCCTATTGCTCTCCAGTTGCTACTGCCAGAGGTTAGATATCCTAACGCAGCGCTCCAAGTCCCGGAGCCATTTGATAAATTACCGTCCATTACAATATTAACAATTACTCCATCTGAGCGAACATCTAGACCTGCTTCTGAACCTCTTATAACTTCTATTCTAATTAACGATGCAGCATTTATTCTTTCTAAAGTCTTGATGATACTATTACTTTTTGAGGATTGTCTTTCACCATTAATTAAAATTTGAGATCCTGAAGAACCAAAACCGCGCTTATTATTGTTACCACCTGGTTCATAATTTTGAGAAATACCAGAACTCAAATTTTCTACACCTGGTATTCTTTTAATAGCATCAGCAGCATTGGTTATATTAAATTGTTTAAAGTAAGCTTGGTCATAGATAATTATATTACTCTCTTGAGATAAAATCTTAAGAGGGATCAAAATTAAAATTAAAACCAACAAATAAGAAAAAATTTTTTTTCTAAAAATCATTAGTTTCTTTATGATCTGTTCTCATACCAGCCATGGAAACCATAAGGTATTCTATGAGGAAGTTGTGCTGAAGCTATTGGACCATCATCAACATGTTTCGCATCAAGAAAAATTAAATTTGATCTATTTTCTGTCGCATTATACTCTGTCGCAATTAACCATCCCTCTCCATCTTTACTATCATGTGATTTCGGAGCAAAGACCGGTTCCCCAACTGCTCCGCCTTCTGCTGTTGTATAAGACTTTCTTTCCCCTTTTTGATAATCATAATGAATTATAGAATTTAAAGACATTCCCTTTGGGTGCTTGCCAATACATCCTGCATAATAACCATTAGAATATTTTTGAAGAGCAAACCTTTCATCAAATCTTGGAAATTCGCCAGTGATATTATCAAGTGAAGTTTTAGTTAATTTTGATCTTTTAATATCTATTTCCCATCTTGCATGCTTGGCCTCAGCCTCGGATTGTTTTGGCATAGTTCCGTCAGCATAGGGAAATAATGGTGGAAGGCCAAATTCCATACAATCACAAATAATTGATCCATTTTCTTCATATGCATTCATATAGTGAAAAACAAAAGTAGGATCTGCTTCAATCCATTTTACATCCTTAGCAGTTCCATTTCTTGGCATTATACAAATATGGCTGCCTTTTTCAGGCTCCCAAGCAAAAGCGGGTCCGCCGTTTAAAACTCTTTCAAAGTCTCCAGTAAGAGGAAATACTGGTATAATTATATAGTTTTCAGTTGCAAAAAAATCATGAACCATTGATGGGAATGGAGCCTTTATAAGTTCAGATTTTGAAATATTCCCATCTTTTGAAGAAGCAGTATATCTAATTGTATCGCTAAAAAATCCATCAGCCATATAACCAAAAAATAATAACTCGCCTGTTATTGGATCAACTTTAGGATGGGCAGTTACAGGGCCTTCAAGCTTATTATCAAAAGTGTGAGAGCCAATTGAGTCAAGTGTCAGAGGATCAAATTCAAAAGGTGCGTGAGCTTCTTCAAGAGCTAAAATTTTACCCGCATGTGAAACTATTGAAGTATTTGCTAAACCGTCAGTTTTTAGTCCTTGCACTGAGGGGTCAGTATCTGTCGGATCCATCCCGCTTGGAAATAATGCTTCACCAGCTTCATGCTCTTTAAGCCATTTTACAGTTCTCATCCAGCGGTTTACATAAGAAACTTTTCCATTATTTATATGGAAGGCATGTATCATTCCATCTCCGCCAAACCAATGTGATTTACCTCCCCTAGGCGAAAACTTTGGATCTGGACCATTTCTATAGTAACTTCCAAGAATTTCCTTAGGAACATTTCCTTCTATAATTAAGTCATCAACATTACTTTCCATTCTAAGTGGTGCAAAATTACCTGTAAGGTGATCTTCTTTTGGATATGGTTTAGCCATTATGAACTCCCTATTCTATATTGGTTTTTTTATTATAAATTTTAATTTTTTATATGTAAAAGGGATTGTTGCTTTAGATTTACTGTGCTGTAATGAAAACGTATACAAGATGTTAATTAGAGGAGTTTGTTAAATGAAAGAATGTATTCAATTTTATATAAATGGTGAGTGGGTTGATCCTTCAGATCCTAAATATTTGGATGTAATTAATCCTGCTACAGAGGAATCAATAGGTAAAATAGCAATGGGTAATAGCACAGATGTTGATAAAGCTGTCGCAGCAGCAAAAGAAGCTTTTGAAAGTTTTTCTCAAACCTCTAAAGAAGAGCGTTTAGCTTTAATGGGAAAAATTATTGAAGTATATCAATCGCGTTATGATGAGGTTGCTGAAACAATTTCTTCTGAGATGGGAGCACCATTATGGCTCTCTAAAGCAGCCCAAGCAGCCACTGGGGCAGGTCACTTTGGGACATTTATGGAAGTGTTAAAAAATTATAATTTTGATGAGGATAAAGGTACTACAAGGCTACGAAAAGAACCTGTTGGAGTTTGTGGTTTAATTACTCCTTGGAATTGGCCTATCAATCAAATTGCCTGTAAGGTTGCACCTGCACTTGCTGCTGGTTGTACAATGGTATTAAAACCTTCAGAAGTATCTCCTTTAAATGCAATACTTTTTGCTGAAATACTTCATGAAGCAGGAGTACCCGCAGGAGTATTTAATTTGGTTAATGGTGATGGATTAAGTGTTGGTGAAGCTATGTCGTCACATGCTGATATTGATATGATGTCATTCACAGGTTCAACAAGGGCAGGTGTTGCAGTTGCCAAGGCCTCAGCTGATACCGTAAAAAGAGTTTCTCAGGAATTTGGTGGAAAATCTGCTAATATAATTCTTGATGATGCCGATTTCAATCAATCAATAGCAGGCGGCGTTACTGGCTGTTTTATGAATTCTGGCCAATCTTGCAATGCCCCAACAAGAATGCTTGTACCTTCTGAAAGACAGGAAGAGGCTGTTGCAATTGCTAAAGCAACTGCGGAAGCTACTGTTGTTGGTGATCCAAAGGAAGTTGCACCTGGTGGAATTGGACCTGTAGTAAGTGAAGTTCAATTTAATAAAATTCAAGCCTTAATTGAAAAAGGTATAGAAGAAGGTGCTACTCTAGTTGCAGGGGGTCCAGGAAAACCTGAAGGATTTAATGCTGGATACTATGTTAAACCGACAATTTTTTCCGATGTTTCTAATGATATGACTATTGCCCGCGAAGAGATATTTGGGCCAGTTTTATCTATTTTACCATATAAAAATGAAGATGAAGCTATTTCAATTGCTAATGACACTGAGTATGGCTTGTCAGGGGATGTATCAGGAAGCCAGGAGAAAGCTCAAAAGTTTGCTGAAAAGTTCCGATCAGGCAATGTCCATGTGAATGGAGCAGGTCCTGATTTTAATGCTCCATTTGGTGGTTATAAAAAATCTGGAAATGGTAGAGAATGGGGTGATCTTGGATTTGAGGAATTTCTTGAGATCAAAGCTATACTTGGATACAATGCTGCATAGCTAAATTAAATAAAATTTTATAAAGGCTGCAAACTTTTGCAGCCTTTTTTATTTAATTGGAGGTAATATTTTTAATCTAGGCTCTATTGAAATAGTTTCATTATTTTTGAATTCAAGATTAATTCGAATCTTATCACCTAATTCTAAACCACCATCAATTTTTGAGAGCATTAAATGAAAACCACCTGGTTGAAAAAAAATCTTATTATTTGCAGGAATTTTTTTTCCACTAGAGTGATGCTTCATTTTGGTAATATTATCTGTTCTTTGTGTTTCGTGTATCATTACTGACCTAGCATTTGGTGATGAAGCCTTTATTAAGAAATCATCTTTATCACTAGTATTTTTAATTTCGAAATATACTGCACCCATTCCATTTGGTGTAGTTCTAGCCCAATCATTTTCTATTTTGATTTCAGCATAAACATAATTTGAAGCAAACAAAATTGTAATAACTATGAGTAATTTTTTCACGTTAATTATTAGGGAGTATTTTTTCAATTGCTTTGGTTAACTTACCTGACATAGGTTTTGTAAGAGACGTAAATGCTCTATTAAAAGAACCATCAGGAGAAATTAAATATTTATGAAAATTCCATTTTGGTGTTCCAGCTGATTGGGATACCAGCCACTTATAAAACGGATGTGCATCTTCTCCTTTTACACTAACTTTTGATGTCATTAAAAAATCAATACCAAAAGTAGTTTCGCAAAATTCTTTTATTTCTCCATTAGTACCAGGTTCTTGAGAACTAAAATTATTTGCTGGCACTCCTATTACAATAAGACCTTTATCTTTATATGTATCAGATAATTTTTGTAAACCTTCATATTGTCCAGTGAAACCGCATAAAGAAGCCGTATTAACAACTAATAATGCCTTACCCTTATATTCATCAAGAGATATATTTTCACCATCAATCGACTCAAAGTTAAAAGAAAAAGCATTATTTTCTGATTGATTTTCAGCTAAAACATTCATTTGGTTAAACCCCAAGAAGATTAAAAATGTTATTATTATTTTTTTCATCATGCTACCTTAAATTTAATAAATTGATAACGTTAAATTTGATGTTAACCTATATATTGTGATTTGCTTTGTAAAATAAAATTTAATTTCTAGGTGCGGTATTTTGACCGTAATAATTATTTCTTTTGTAGTAAATGACATAATTTGTAGGTAAATTAACTTATATTCTATTTCTTATTTATATTTTAAAGGGTGTAAAATGGATTTAAATGCTGGGCCAGAATATATTGATTTTAAGAAAAATGTTTTGTCTTTTCTTGAGGATAATAAGAATATGGCTGGTAAAGCCAGAACGCCTGTAAGGCCAAATAATGAAGAGCTTAATTGGCAGAAGAAATTAATTAAGCATGGTTATGCAGCTAGGACTATTCCGAGAGATTATGGGGGTTATGGTGCTGAGTCTGATGTATTGAAATCACGTATAATTGCTGAAGAATTTAGTAAGGCAGGTATACCAATGGGTATGGCAAACCAGGGTATATCAATGCTTGTACCCACCCTTCTTGAATTAGGAACAGATGAACAAAAAAATCAATGGATTAGCAAAACCATTTCCGGAGAAGTAATTTGGTGCCAAGGATATTCTGAACCTGGCTCAGGATCAGATTTAGCCTCCTTACAAACAAAAGCAACGGATGATGGAGATGATTTTATCATAAATGGTCAGAAGATATGGACATCAGGTGCACAAATTGCGGATATGATGTTTTGTCTAGTGAGAACAGAGCCTGACGCTCCAAAGCATAAAGGTATTTCTTATTTATTAATTGATATGAAAACGCCAGGTATAGAAGTAAGACCATTAATGACGATGACAGGACATGCTGAATTTAATGAAGTTTTTTTTACAAATGTAAGAGTTCCTAAGAATCAAATTGTTGGAAAGAGAGGAGAGGGTTGGTTTGTTGCAAATGCAACATTGACTCATGAAAGAGGTATGCTGGGTGATCCAAATCAGTCTGCCACAAGACTAAATGAGATTATAGAATTAATGCATGAAGAGACAATTAACGGAGAAAAATTAATAAATAATCCTATTTATTTAGATAGGTTAATGAAGCTTCAGGCAAGAGTACTAAGCATGTCATTTAATAGCTTAAGGTTATTGACGGCATCTCATAAAAAAATAGATGCAAAAATGGCCAAGCTCATCGTAAAATTAAATGGATGTCAACTTAACCACGATCTTGCCGGTTTTGCGATTGATTTACTTGGAGAGTTAGGAACTATCTATGGAAAAAGTAATCATGATCATGGTTCAGGAAAATGGCAATGGAAGTATATGTTCGATTTAGGTTTAATTATTGGAGGTGGAACTGCTCAAATTCAAAAAAATATTATTAGCGAAGCAGGCCTTGGCATGCCTCGTGAACCAAAACCACTAATTAATGGAAAAAAATAATGGAATTTGCATTATCTGAAGAACAAGAAATTCTATCCGAAAGCTTAAAAAAAATGCTTGAAGAAAATATAAGCATCGATAGCCTTCGGAAGCATTCTAAAGGTGACAAATCTTTGAGAGAAAAGATTAGAAGGTCCATTAATGATATGGGTTTACCAGGATTGATGATTCCTGAAGAATTTGGCGGTTCAGGTCTGGGAGTCTTAGAGGCATCATTAGTTGCTGAGCAATTTGGGAGTTATGCAGTACCATCTCCTTGGATAGGCAATTCTGTAATGGCTCCAAAAGCTTTACTTTTTGCAAAAGATAAAGATCTGGCTAATAAATGGCTTCCATTAATTGCAACTGGAGAAATTACTGCATGCGTCTCTTTAGCTGAGTCTATTGGAAAAAGGCCTAATCTTGGACTAATAAAAACTAATAATAAAGTATCAGGAACAAGTATTTTTGGGATTGATGGTGAATTAAGTCCAAGAATAATAATTACTGTCTTGGAGGATGATTTAATTCTTATTGATACAGAAAATAACGATGTAGAGATAATCGAAATACCTACAATTGACACGACTCGCCCAGTTGTTGAGATAATATTTAATTCATCTAGTTATGAAATAATACCTGGTGGTAAATTAGCTATTCAAAAAACAATTGATGTCGGAAGAATTGCTTTGGCAGCCGATTTGCTTGGTGCAAGTCAAAACATGATTAATAAAGCGGTCGAGTATTCTCTAGAAAGAAAGCAATTTGAAAGAGTAATAGGGTCATTCCAAGCTGTAAAACATATGTGTGCAGAAATGGTAGCTAAATTAGAACCCTGTAGATCTTTAATATGGTATGCAGCATACTCACAGGATTTTATTGAGGAAGAAGCCAGACTTTTATCTTGCCATGCTAAAGCACATTTATCCGAGGTAGGTCAGGATATTGCTAGGGTCTCTACACAAGTTTTCGGTGGAATGGGTTTTACTGATCTTTTAGGAATGCATTATTGGTTCAAAAGAATAGGTTTATCTAGACAAATTTTAGGTGGACCAGAAAAAGTTAGACAAGAGGCAGCATTAATACAAGGCTTTCAGAGCTAATTATTGGGGGATATTATGAAAAAAATTATAATAATTTTAATATTATTCATTTTTACTGGGATTTTTTATTTTTCTGGTGGTCTTTACTACGGCTGGACCGGTAAATTAGAAGAAACTGGAAATATTGCTGGTAAAATAATACCTAGTGAAATTATCTCTCAAAGAGAAGTTAAGCAGAAAAATTCTGCAAAAGCCCTAGGTATTGTAGAACCAAAACAAATTCTTTTTGGTGATCTTCATGTACATACAACATTTTCTACTGACGCGTTTTTATGGACATTGCCTATGCTTAATGGAACAGGATCGGCTCCGATGGCGGATGCATGTGATTATGCTAGATATTGTTCAGGTATAGATTTCTGGGCAATTACAGATCATGCTGAGGCTTCAACACCAAGAAAATGGGAAGCAACAAAGGATCTCATTCGCCAATGCTCTTTTGCTTCAGATAAGCAAGAAAGTACAGATGTTATTTCATTTATTGGATTTGAATGGACGCAAGTAGGGGCTATACCATCTGAGCACTATGGTCATAAGAATGTTATTTTTAGAGATTTAGAAGATGATAAGGTTGCAAAAAGAACTATTGCTGCATCCGGAGTGGCCGTTAATGCTCTAAGAAATAATGCTGGTAACACTTCTAATGGTTTTGAACTTCTGGGTTTTACAGACCTTGGGAATTATCAAGCATATGCAAACCTTCAAGCTTTTTTAAATGAGTTAAATGATGTTCCGTTCTGTGATCCAAACTTACCTTCCAACAAGCTTCCAGTGGACTGTTTCGAAGAAGCAAAAGATCCAGGTGAATTAATGCGACGTCTTGAAGAACAATCTCTTACGCCATTAGTAATACCTCATGGTTCTTCTTGGGGTTTTTATACTCCACCGACTTCATCATGGGATAAACAACTTAAAAAAGAAATGAGACCAGACTCTTTTAAAATTATTGAAGTAATGTCTGGGCACGGTAATACCGAAGAGTATAGATCTTATAGACAAGTTATTGGTGAAATAGATAATCCTATTTGTCCAAATCCTACAGAAAATTTCCTTCCGTCTTGTTGGCGAGCTGGTCAAATTATAGAGGCAAGATGCCTAAATGCTGGATTGGATAAAAAGGAATGTGCCTTAAGGGGTAAAAAAGCAAGGCAAGTAACAGCAAATCTTGGTGTTGGATTTCACCTTGCTGTTCCTGGGGAAAGGACAGAGGATTATTTAAATTCAGGTCAATGTCAGGATTGTTTTTTACCAGCATTTAATCATAACCCAACTACCTCAGTTCAGTATGGTTTAGCAATTACAAATTTTGATGATACAGAACCTGTAAATTTTAACTGGGGCTTTATTTCATCTTCGGATAATCATAGAGCTCGGGCAGGGACAGGTTATAAACCAGTAGACAGAAAAACAACTACCGAAGCTGCTGGTGCTAGAAGTGAATATTATAGGGGATTACTACTTCCTAAACCAGGTTCACCGGAACCAAATATACTTCCTCTAACACGTGAAGAGTTATTAGCCTCTAACGCTGGTTTCCAATTAACTGAGCTTGAACGACAACAAAGTTTCTGGACTCAAGGGGGTTTAGCAGCTGTGCATTCAGAGGGAAGAACTAGAAACGCAATTTGGGATGCAATGGAAAGAAAAGAAATTTATGGTACCTCAGGCCCAAGAATATTACTTTGGTTTGATGAAGTTTCTTATGAGGCTATTAATCCAATGGGTTCCAGCATTTCTCTGTCAAGTAATCCAAAATTTGTTGTTAAAGCGGTTGGTGCCTTTAAACAAAAGCCAGGCTGTGAAGATTATGTTATGAATGGATTACCACGAGAGAAAATTGATACATTATGCGGTGGCGAATGCTATAATCCATCTTCTGAAAGATTAAAAATTTCGCGTATTGAGGTAATTAAAATTACACCACAAATTTCTCCCGAAGAGGATGTCGCTGATCTTATCCAAGACCCCTGGTTAGTTTTACCTTGCGATAGCAGGAATGGATGTGAGGTTGAATTTGAAGATTTAAGCTTTATAGAAGATAATCGACAGTCAATTTATTATGTAAGAGCTATTCAAGAACCTACCGATACAATTAATGGTGATAATTTGAGATGTAAGTATGATAGCGACGGTAATTGCATAGAAGTTAATCCTTGTTGGGGCGATTATCGAGTCGACTCTAATGATGCATGTTTATCAAAAGAAGAGCATCGTGCTTGGTCTTCTCCAATTTATGTTTTTAAGAATACAAATTAGAAATTATGAAAAAAGCCTTTGTTTTTTCTGGAATCTTAGCAGGACTATTTTTAGTTTTGTTAGGCACCTTTAACTCTAGTAAAGAAGAAAATTTAACTAATCAAGTTATAGCTCTAGTGGATAATCATCCAATCTTAAAATCGGATTTAGATTTAGCTTTAAAGGCTTTATCCATGAATAAAGATAATCCAATCACTGAGGATCAAATTAAATTAGTTATAGAAAGGTTAGTTGATGAGCAACTTTTATTACAAAGAGGAATTGATCTTAATTTACATCAGACATCCAATCCAATTAGAAAATTAATTGTAAACTCAATGATTGATAGTATTTTATCAGATAATAATAATTTTTTGTTGGATGATAGTGTCTTAAAGAAATTTTATAATGATAATATTTCTTTCTTCCTTCCAAACAAACAACTCAAATTGAAAAGAATTTTTGTAAAATTTAGATCTCAACAGGAAAATGAAGAAAAATTAGATTTAATAAGAAGTAGACTAATCAACGGAGAGGATTTTGAAATTGTATCAAGTGAGGAGGGTGATAGTTACCTACCTGAAATACCTAATACTTTTCTTCCAGAACGAAAGTTAAAAGACTATATAGATCCACTACTAGTTAAAAATGCATTTAATTTAGAAGATGGTCAGATTACAAGCGAAATAGAAACTGAGGATGGTTATAATTTTCTTTATTTGGTTGAATCTGAAAAAGGAGAACCACTTCCTTATGAGGATATGAGGGATAAAGTAAAAGGGGAGTATATTCGTCGAAGTGATGAACAGTCTTTGCTTAACTATTTAGTATGGCTAAGAAAAAAATACAAAATTATCTATAATGAGAAGATCGATGAGTAAATATAAGGCAATATTAGTATTTATTTTATCTTCTTTTTTTAGTTTATCTGCAAACTCCCATCAGATAAGTCAGTCATTTTCAAATTGGAAAGTTGAAGAAAAGAGTGTAACTGCAGTTTTTTCTGTTGCGCCAAGATACATTACTTTGCTTCCAGTCATTGATGGATATTTTGATAATCTGGAGGAGCAATTATCAAACCATTTAGAGAAGAACATTAAAATTTTTTCAAATCAAAAGGCTTGCGATATTTCACCTGAAATACGTACACGACAAAATGAAGATAACTCAATTAAGGCGATGCTAAATTTTCAGTGTTCTGAAAATGGTAATATCTTATCTATAGAAAATAACTCTTTTTTTGATGTATCTGCTGGGCATATTCATTTTGCAAGAATAAAAATTAATTCTAATGATTGGGAAGAAACAATCTTTACCTCAACAAGAAAAAAAAATGAATTTTCTCTTCTTTCAGGAAAAAATCAGCAAGGCACTCTTGGTATTTTTTTTGATTATATAAAGCTTGGTTTTGAGCATATTTTGCTTGGCTTTGATCACTTAGCTTTCTTAATGACTCTTTTGTTAATAAGTTTAAACCTAAAAAAAGTTTTTTTAACTGTAACAGGTTTTACAATTGGTCATTCAATAACTTTGGCATTAGCAGCGCTTGGCTTAATACAACCATCAACAGTTGCAATAGAGGCTTTGATTGGATTTACAATATTACTTGTTGCCAGCCAAGCTTTACTTTTGGAGGAAAAAAAGAGTTCAGTATTTTTGAAAAGCTCGCTAGGTTTTTTAATAATTTTAAGTTTAACATCCATAATATTTGGCGGGATTATATCCCTACTAACATGGATAGGAATAATAATATTTACAATAAGTTATGCATATCTTGTAGAGACAAAAAAGGCTGCAGAGTTTTACAATCCCTTCTTAACATTGGTATTTGGTTTAATTCATGGATTTGGGTTTGCTAGCGTATTACTTGAGTTAGGCCTACCAAAAGGAAGAACTGTTTCAGCTCTTTTTGGATTTAATTTAGGAGTTGAGCTAGGTCAGATACTTGTTGTTACACTTGCGATTTCTACTCTTTACGTGCTAGGGAAAACAAAGTTAATTAATTATAAAGAGAATTTATATAATATTTCAGCCTTATTCTTAATTGCATTAGGAACTTTTTGGTTTGTTGGGAGAGTATTTTCTCTTTAATAACGAGATTTAAAAATGGAAGCAGAAAAAGTTATATTACAATTTAGCTGCCCAGATAAGCCTGGTGTTTTAGCTGCAGTTACCCAATTCTTATTTAAGAATAATGCTTTTATGACAGAGGTTTCATCCTTTAGTGCACATGATACAAAAAGATTCTTTAACCGTATTGCTTTTCAGAAAAGTGACTCTTCTAGCTTTAACCTAGATACTTTAGAAAAAGATTTTCTAACTGATCTCAATGACTTTAATATTGATTGTAGTTTTTATAATGCTGAAGTTCCATGTAGGACTATTATTGCTGTAAGTAAATATAGCCATTGTCTGAATGATATTATTCATCGATGGGAGGTTGATGCTTTACCGATTGATATTAAAGCAATTGTCTCCAACCATGACGATGCTCGAAGCTTCTCTGAGTGGAATAAGATTCCTTATCATCACTTACCTGTTTCTACAGAGACAAAAAAAGATCAAGAAAAACTTTTTAAGGATGTAATAGAGAATGATGATGCTGAACTATTAATTCTTGCAAGATATATGCAAATACTATCACCTGAGTTTTTAGATGGATTGACATCTGACTGTATAAATATTCATCATTCTTTCCTTCCAGGTTTTAAGGGTGCAAAACCTTACCACCAAGCTTATGACAGGGGTGTTAAAATTATCGGAGCAACTGCTCACTATGTTACCGATGACTTAGATGAGGGCCCAATTATTGAACAAGATATTCGAAGAGTTGACCACAGTACATCTCCGGAGAGTATGCAGCAAAGTGGTTATGATATCGAATCATCGGTTCTCTTAAGAGCTGTTCGATTATATTCAGAAAGACGTATTATGCTAAATGGCATAAAAACTGTCGTTTTTAATTAAATAAATTAGCCAATCATCATTGTATCAGCGATACCAATTTCATTATTATTCATAGCATAATATGTATAAAAATCATCACTTCTTGTTTGCGAAGCATTTTCAGGAAGAAGAACTTTATCAACATTATCGCCTTGGATTTTATTAAGCGTTGAAACAAAATCATCTTCAATAATAGTAATTTCTTGTGCAAAAGAATCTGAAAAATCATATGTTTCAAAATTATCAAAGTTTGAACTAATATTTGATAAGTCTACTGAACTAATATTGTCCATTTTAAGGTGAAGAGTATCAGTAAAATTTGAGAAAAAGGATCTTCCTGAGCCACCGTCAATATTAACGGAACTATTAATTTC
>MDTB01236650.1_pt1 | contig 24016 bp, 27 predicted proteins | sample 811161 | NCBI WGS metagenome assembly MDTB01 (sample SAMN05326650, study PRJNA326480) | marine metagenome | isolation source: seawater | place: Mediterranean Sea | collected 2009
AGTTTATCTGATGTTTGAGCACTAGCTTGATTATCAGGATTTGAGACTCTTGCACAGTAGGCTATTAACTCTTGTATATCTTCTCCTACAAATAGCTTATCTTTTACAGGCTGACTGTAACTAATTAATCTAACTTCCATTTTTTGAATACCTTTCAATATCTTCTCGTGAATAAAATTCTGAAGTTTTTTCACCTTTTTTCAATCCACGAATTTCGTTTTTAATTTTTTGAATAAATTTTTGAGAACGATTTTTCCAAGGAGATTCTTCTATTCCATAAACATATTTTATTACTGTTTGTGGGAGTTGTTTTATAGAGAGAATTGCAACTTTTTTTGTTGGCTGTATGATCTGAGGGGTTTGAAAATTATTTTTAATTAAAACCCATATTTCGTTCCTAAACGTATAATCAAACAGCATTGGAGCTGATAAAATTGATAACCCTTGCTCAAATAAAACATCATGATAAGTAGTGACTTCTGCAATATATTGTGGGTCTGTAAACTGTAAATATATTCCTGTAGGTATAGGTAAGTGTTTTCCTGCAGGCACGGTTATAGTCTCACTTATACAAGCTCGTAAATAAAAGTAGGGATCAAAAGTATGCTCTTGATTGAATCCCCACTCTATTCCGTGTTGTTTTTCTAGTGCTAGTGCGTTAGAACTTTTCTCAACCAGTAGATTACAAACTTTTGAGTTTTGCAAGATACTTTTCACCTTCTTTACCACTAAGAATTGCTTCTTCACAATACTTTTTAAGATTGATTAGTTTTTCATTACGTAAAAGAGTATCACGTCCTGCGTTGAGATTTTGGATATATTTAGATCTTCCTTTAAGCGGCAAGCTATCAAGTAGCTTGTTGAACTCTTTGTGATCTTTTGCAAGTCCTTGAGCACGCTTTGGTCCGATACCTTCTATGCCTAGAATATTATCAGATTTATCTCCTTCAATTATTCTAGATAGCATATACTCATAGGGAGTAGTACCATAGTCGTCCATCAGAGACTCTACTGTAACTTCTTTTCTACCAAAAATATTAAAGACTGATACATTATCATCGATTAGCTGATAAAGGTCTCTATCGGATGACACAATCCAAGTGTGCTCATATCTACTAGAAACATTTTGAGTAATATAGGCTAATATATCGTCAGCCTCAACTCCTCTAAATTTTAATACTTCTTCATCAATTTCGTCAGGGAGAGCATTTAGAACGGCAAAAAAGTCTTCATACTTTTTAACCTCTTCTTCATCTTGTGGTTTTTTGCGTGTACCTTTGTACTCGTCATGCATATCCATTCGATAGTAGCTTTTACCAAAATCAAAACACACTATTGTCCGTGCAGCTTCGTAAGATTTAGAGAGAGATTGAATTGTTCGGATGAAGTCTGCTCCAAAAGAGTCATAGTTAGGTCTTTGAAGCCAGCGATAAGAAAGGTTGTTTGCGTCTATAATTAGTAGGTTGTTGTATGAAGAATAATCTGGCTGTTGTAGGTCAGCTAGATCATTCCAAGATTTAGTATTAGACATTTATATCTCCTGTTATTTATAAGATATATTATCAATAATTTAAGGTGTAAGCAACTATTTTTATACGGTTTTTACTTTATTAGTTTTTGAGTTTTAATTATTTTGTATAGATAATTTGCAAAATCAAGTTGAGCGTCCTCATCAAAATGAGACTTAAATTCTCCTTTTGCTGAAATATCAGATAATTTATAATTTCGTCTTTTAGCTATTTGACGGTGATTAAAATGATCATTATTTGCGTAAGGGAAGTGTTTTTTATTTATTAAGTTAAAAAACGTTTTAGTATCTGGGGTGATATCTAAAAGAGCAACAGATGAGTTCCAAAAAAGATAAGGAATTTTGTAAGAATTTAATAAGTATTGCATACCAAGTATATTCATGTAAAATCTTGTATGATTATATCTAGTATTGTTATTTGCAACCCAAGCTTTGTAAAAAACGTAAGTGTGATTATTAAAATACTTTTTATATTGATCATCATTACCTACGACTAAAGGTAACCAACCATCATCATAAAATACTGGGTTTTCTATATCATCTGTTGCTAACTCAGTCCTGTAAATCCCTGTCCATAAAATAACAACAAAAAGTTTACTTACGTCTTTTCCTGCAGCTATATAGTTACTTAACCACATATAAGTAGTTCTTAAAATTCGATCATTACTTGCCCCAGATCTTGCTAAGTTTATATTCTTATAGCCTAAAATGCCGGCTAAATGTTTAGGCCATGCTTTACTATAACAAAAATCTGTATTATTCTCATCAAGCTCTGCACCACAGGTATGAGAGCACCCGTTTGAAAGTAGTATCATAAATACTCTTTATACATTGGAAATGCTTTATAAAAATCACTATTTCTATACTTATCTAACATAAGATTATAGTCTATCGCTTCTTTACTCATTGATGGTAAATCAATATCAATATATTTATTGAAAAGATTTTTTAACTCTGGAGTAGTATATAATTTTTTTAGTGAATTTTTGTGTCTTCTATCAAGACGTTGAGGATTTAAAAACTCAGGATAGTAAAGAGGGTCAAATATTACTTTAACATTTAACTTATTTGCAACTTTCAAAAGAGTTGGTAAAGACCATACACTATAAATATTTATAATACAGTGTATCTTTGTTATCATATTTTTTTTATTTAATGTTTTAATTAAATTTTGTTTGAAGATGTCAAGACTGAAACCAGTTCTAGAATATTCAACTGCTTTACCCCAGCCATCACAACTAGCCTCAAGTGTTACGTGTCTAAAATTTGACCATAAATCGAGTAAGTCTAATTTTTTGTATGTTAAGTTTGATAAGTTAGTTGAATAAGCTAGATTTATGTCTGTTAGATTATTTTTAATTAAGAATGTTATTAGCTTTTCATGAGCATCAGTAATTAATGGCTCTCCGCCCGACATATTAATAAATTCAAGTTTTCCTTCTAAGATATTTCGCTTTAAGAATTCAAATAAATATGAGCTGTTAGAAAAAATATTTTTATTAGTGCTTGTTGATACCTGGAAATATTCATGTTTTTTATTTTCGATTTCCCACGATGATGAAAACTTTGGGTTACACATTCTACATTTAAAATTACAAACATTATTTAATCTTAAATGTATGTATTTAATATTTTTAAGGTCTTGGTAATCTTGTTTTCTATGAGATCTAATACCTAACTTTTCAGAACTCCAACAGTTTTCACAATTTGGATGGTATTCTCCATTTAAAAATGAAGTCTTAATTTCTTTTAATTTTTTACTTTCAACGTACTCTTTTAAATTTTCTCCAAAATAAAACCTATTAGAAGGCATAACGCAGCAAGGAGTAACTTTACCGTCTTCTTCTATGTGAAGCTCGTTAAAAGGTCTACTACAAAAGTTCTCTTTTAAAGGCATTTATCCAATCCTCCAATAGTGAGACTCTAAACTTATACCCAAAGGATCTAATTTCTATATAAGGTATCTCCTCAAACTCGTCTATATAACCAATAAAGTCTTTTGATCTATTCCATCTAAAAATAAGTAATGGCTTTTTTTCCATTACTTCTGCTTCTCTTAGAGTCTGTTTCCAGAAGTTTAATATATCAGTAGTTTTAGATGTTAAAAGGTTATTCCATTGTAGATCTTTATAATGCTTTGCTTCAATACAGTATGGCCACCATGCAGTGTCTGAAGGAACCCATATATCACCTTTTAAATAATCTATAGCCCCTGAGAGTGGTACTCTACGAAACTCTTTTCCTAACTCACTACTAAGTTTAGTGGCTATTTTTTGCTCATATGCTGTACCTTTGGCTTTGCTTTTATTACTGATAACTATTTTCCTTCAAGGTATTAATCATAATATTTTTTTTGTCCTCTTTAACAATATTAAAATTACTAGTAAATTGTTGCAAGGTAATATTTATGGTAGAAATGTCTTGATTAATATTTTTGTTATGCTTGTAAATAAAAATTAAAAGTTTTAAGTCATTGATAAGAATTTTTTCTCGTGCCAACCTTGAAATACCTAAATAAAATAAATTTCTTATATTAACAGGGTTAATTGAGTTAACTTCAGATAGATCTAAACAAAGAGGGAAGTATCCTTTTGTAGTTTTTTCAAGCTTCAAATAGTTAATGTCTTTTTTGGAGGATAGATGCGGCACGTCTAAAAAACTGTAAAGTTTAAATTCATCATAGTTTTTTATGTAAAGATTTTTTAGAGCATCTTCAAAGATTAACCCATTAGGGATAGGGTTTTTATTAATTATTTCATCAAAATAAAATTTCATTGTCTGTATATGTGTTTATAAGTTCATAGATTATATCTCTAAAATTATTATAGTTATACTCAGTAATTTCCTTAACATTGTTTAAAAAATGTTTTAAATCGTCATCTGATAATAACAGTAATTTTTCAAATTGTTTAATTACCTCAAAAAACCTTGCATCATGATCAGCTATTTCGTCATAGCTTTCATCAATGTATGGGTGGAATGTTTTATAGCCTTTTTTTCTTAATTCTTTAAGACTATGCTTTTGTCCCATTATTAAGAACGGTTTTTTTAAATGAAAACACTTAGTTGTTTTTTCTGTTACAAATGGATAGTTTACATAATTATTATCAAGATATGCTTCGTTGATTAGCATAAATTTTACATGTTTGATATCATCTAAATTAATAAGATTGTAAGTTTTTTTAACAGTTTTATGCAAATCTTCCTGTAACAAAATTTTTTGAATAAGTGGAGTGTGTGTAGTAAAATTAGGAACTGGTTGTTTATCTGAATTGTAACTTATGATACACTGATTATCTAAGTTTTTTTTAATTAAACTATACACAACTGCAGCTCTATAGTCATAGTTTGTACCGTGATAAGCTAAAAGAGCTGCTCTAGCATTTCCATGTTTATTAAAATTTACTTTATCACTTATAACACCATCATCCTTTTTTTTAAAGTTTTTACCATTTAAATTAAAGTTTATCCCCCTAAAAAACTCCCAACATTCATCTATACTAGATCTAACACTAAGAAGCTCTTCGTATTTGGCAGATATGAACTTTGAATATACTTTAAAAATACTAATATTATTCTTAAGTAATTCATCAATTAAATTATTAAAACCAAATTCTGCACAAGGTTCCTCCTCAATATGAATTATTAGTTTGAGATCTCCTTTTTTTATTTTACATTTAGCAGTCTCTGAGATACAAACTCTTACCAAATACCTGCAGTATTGCTTTGTTAAACATGAAGATTGACATATAGATAAAGGATATACCCCATTACTTTCGTTATCAACTTTTTTTACATTTAAATTATTTTTTAATATATTAACAAATTCTGGTACTGTTAGCGTAGCATAGCTACCATAAAATTTTTTATTATTGTAAATAAATTCCTGATAACTTTTAGACGATATACCGTTAGGTATTATCGTATTATTTATAATATTATCAAAATATATATTCATAATCTATAAAGTCTTTTAATTTCTTTTTAGATCTAACGTTACACAATGAAACCCTCCACTTATTAATCTATCGTGCCTCAATTCTAAGGGTATCACTTCAACATTGTTTTCGTTTAGTTTTTTATGAACCTCAGTTTGTTTTTTATCAACAATAGCTAAATTTTCATTAATACTAAGCATATTTAGACCTATCCACTCACTGGCCCCCCACGGCAGATTATGTGCAGGGTCTGTAGTCTCACAAGCATCAATCCATATTTTATCCCATGATTTAAATATTTCAGGTTCATTTTCCTCTGTTACTCTTGATGCATTATATAAAACTAGTCCTTCTCGAATAGGAATTATAGTACTATCTAAATGTGCATATGAATACAGATTTTTAGATTCATGCACTTTATATTTATCTCCTAATACTCTTTGTAACCATGTAGCGCCAAGAGAATTACCAGTATTACTTACTTGATAAAGTATATCATTATTGACTCTTACACAGTTTGCAGCTTCAAACAGAATTTCCTTATTGTTTAATGAAGGAACACCTGTTATATCTTCTTTGTAATTATCTTCTTCAAGTAATGGAATAGGAGATTTTATCCAATTATATCCTTCATTAAAAAGCTTAAAAAAGATATCTCTATAAGCCCAAGTCTCAAATTGTCGATTCCATATGGGTGATGGAGTTTCAATTATGTTATTTCCTATAATCAATGTTAGATCACGAGGGCAATGATAATGCCAGTTTTTACCCCTCCAAGTGGGGGATATAGTTTCTTTCTCTGCAAATTTAGTATTCGGTCTATACACAGTAACGCCAAGATTTTCTAAAGTTTTACTAAGATTATTTAGATCTTCATTTTGTTCATCAATAATTTGTTGAGGAAAGTAACCTGTGAACTGTTTAACGTAAGACTCTTCATACTCAGGAAATTGACATTTTAAAAATGATATATTAGGAACTGGTATATTAGCAAAATCTGCCACTCCTACAATTATCTCTTTTAATTCCCCCCAATCATTATTACAACTCATACGGCATCCTTCCATCCCAGATTCTCGAAAAACAAAGTCTTGTACTTTTATTACCTCTGTTTAAATGTGCAAATTCATTATTATGATCAATCCCAAAGATAACACAATCAGAGACTTGTAGATTAAGTTTAGCACAAAATTCTAATTGCTTATTTCGGTATTTATTAAAGATATAATCAGGAGGAAATTTTTTCATCATTTCTAATCCTAATTTAGCACTAAATATATTTATATAATTATTGTAAGGTTCGTTTACTACATATAATTGATCATCAGAAACTTCTTTTTGAAGTCTTATGCCTACTCTATGAAATTCTAAGGGAAAAACTTTTGATAAAGATGATGTTATATATTCTATACAATCATACTCAAGACTAAAATTTAAATCTTTTGCTAAATTAATATAAGCTAAATCTAACATAACAGGAACATTAAGTTCATCACAATTTGTAAGTATTTCATCAAGATCTTTAGGTAAATTACCTGTATCAGAAAAAGGAGCACTTATTAATATAAAGTCCCCTCTTTTTATAGGTTCATCTTCTAACCAAGCAAATTGAACGTAATTTTTATGAATACCTTTCATCATTTGATGAAAAAAGTACTCTCCTTTAGCAAGTCTAAGTCTTTTAATTGGGAGATATTTTAGATAAAAATATAAAAAAGACTCTTTAGTTCCGTTAGTAAAGCATGCTTTATTATATTTTTCAAAACCTTTTATCTTATGGGGTTTAAACATCCAATTTGTGTACGTCTTAAAAAATTCATTTTTTATTTTTTCAGCGTTTTCGGGTATAAAATACGAATTTGAATACTGTGATATTAAAAAATCTCTGTAACTAATAGTATCAGGATCGTATATACCATTAGCTCCACCTAGAGGTTCATTCTCTGTTTTTGGTAAATTAGTATAGTTTGGAATCATTTTAGTTAACTAAAAAACCAGAAACTTGTAATGTATATTTAGGAACCATGCCTGAATTACCTGAGAGGTGCATAATTTCACTATCCCAAATATACCCCTCTCCTGCATTCCACGGAGATGAGGTAAACCACTCATTATTTACTTGATAATGCAGTATGTGCCCAGGCTCCCAATCTTCTAAAAAAATATTAGCTCTAACCCTGGTTCTTTTATCGTCAGGATAGCTTATACGAATTTTATGGAAATGATCAACATGCATTGGTATTGATGATCCGCAGGGTTGCATAATTGTAGATATAGACACGACATCGACACCTAATTTTTTACCAAGTTCTCTTTTAAGATATATATCTTCAAACCATAGTTGGTAAATAGTAGTATTCTCTAAAACATAGGATTTAGGCATGCCTCCCATATCATTATATAACTTAGGGTTGTCAGTCTTCTGATGAGTAATACATGAGTGCTCTCCTACTTTATAATAATCTTCTTTTAAAAAGTAATTAAAGTCATGATCTAGTTTGATATTTTTTAAAAGCATTTTTTTTTCTCTAAGTGATGGTTGTGAATGATTCTGCATCAAGAGCTGTTATATAAGAATTTACGCTTGGAAGGACATTAGCTAAAAAATCATTCCTCGATAAGTTGCTAGGAAACTTTATAAGTCCACTACTGTCATCAGGTTCATTAGCTGGTAAAAAATAATATGTTTTTTCTAGGTAATTACTTGCGGGCAACCTTTGCAGAGTAACTTTATACTCAGTTGCATCACTTTTTTGCTCTACTGTATAAATTTCATACGTACTACATGACCATATGTTTGCTGCCATTTTTTATCTCCTTAGTAGCCTAACTTATATTTAGCTACAATATATGATTTAAGAAAGTCACTTCTGACTATATCATTAATACCAAATTCAACTGTTGTAAATTCTGGTAACTCTTTTAAAATCTTCATAAAGTTAATTATACCACGCTTGTCATTTTCTCTAGTAAGGTCTGACTGAGTATAATCACCACAAAAGATTATTTTACTATTTTTTCCTATTCTAGTAATAATACTATCAAGTTCGTGAAAATTTAGGTTTTGGCATTCATCAACTAGCACTATAGCATTATTAATAGTAATTCCTCTGATAAAAGATGTACTCATAAACTTAACGTTGTTTTGTTGTTTTAAAGAGTCGTAAGAGTCTTTTAATCCAAAAAGTTCTCTACATATAGATCTATAAGGAGCTTCATAGATAGAAACTTTTTCTTGCTCATCTCCTGGTAAAAAGCCAATGTCTCTAGTAGAGACAACAGATCTCACTATAAAAACATCATCATAAACAGTTGATGGGTCTAGTACGTCCTCTAGTGCAAGATATAAACTTAGGAATGTTTTTCCTGTGCCTGCTATACCATGAAGTAATAAATGTTTATCATTTTTGTAAGCATCATATGTAATAGTTTGATTATCAGTAATTGGTTGAAATGTTAATAAGTCATCAATTCTAACTTTTTTTAAGTGGTTTTTATGGTTCCCATTACCGTTTGGCATTAGTTTCCTTTATTAAAATAGTTATTAAGTTCATTATAACCACCAATAACCTTACCGTCAATAATTATTTGAGGCACAGTTCGAGCATTTGGTATTTCATTCAGCAGATCTTCTTTTGTGTAACCATAACCTATTTTTTTCTCTTCAAAAATTATTCCTTTTTGAGCTAATAACCTTTTAGCCATATCACAGTAACCGCAAGTATCTTTAGACCAAATTATAACCATTTTACTTCCTTATCTCTTTAAGTAATTTTAACTCTTTATTCCACATTTTAGAATATTTTCCTTTTTTATATTTATCAAGCCATGGTCCTCCTTCAGTGTAGTGTAAAATTTTAGGTTTACCGTCTTGTGGCTCTTCATACCAATTTACTAACCAATTAAATTCATGACTTATTTTTCCAATCTCTTCATCTTTTAACCACCCAAATCTGTGAAAAAACTTCCCTGAATACTTAGTATCGTTGATTAGGTCTTTAGTTAATACTTTGTTACTAGGATGACTACAGTTAAACAGCATTAAAGAACTCCAGTTTTTTCTTGGATAATACTCCTGTAGTTTATTATTCATTTTTACTTTTTTATTTGGTATGTAATCATGTTGTGCACACATTACCGCATACTTTTCATCAACTTGGTCAAATAGTGCGTTAATATCTACTAAAGGTAGCATATCACAATCCATAAACAATACCCACCCATTATAATTCTGTAAATAAGGAACTAAAAATCGAGTGAAAGTAAATTCAGTAGAGCTAAGAGGGTCTATGGGTCTATTATAAATGTTATTTGCTCTTAGCTCATGTTGTTTAATAGGTACGACTTGTATATTACTACTTTTTTTCAGTAAAGAATATTTTAGAACCTCGTAGGCTAGTTTTTGAGTACTGTCCCAACCTACATATATTTTATTACAGATCACCTTCTTGCCTGTTTTCGCTATAGAAAACATCAAATTGCCCGCCAGGATATCTAGATTCTAACTTTTTAACATTCTCAGCTATAACTTCATTAGGGTCTAAATTTAGTGCTCTACAAGCACTAATCCAATACCACATGATATCCCCAAGTTCACGTTTCATGTGGAATATAGTATCATCGTTTAATGGTTTACCTTGAAAAATACATTTTTTAACTATCTCACTAAACTCACCACCTTCTGAGGATAATCCTATCGCTCCTGTCAAAAGAAGAGCCATTTTAACCTTAGACTCTGTTTCAAGTTTGACTAGGTTATCACCAAAGAAGCTGGTAAAATTAGATTCATTAGAAGTTACTTCTTTTACAAAGTCTTTATATTTATTTAAATCAATCACAGTGAAAATCCTTTAAATGTGTCTTGTGTTACATCTTGTTTAGTGCCTCCAATTACATAACTAGAGATCTCTGTTTCTTGCGGGGCTACTTGTACTTCTGCACCACTTATCCATTTTTGTGTCCAAGGAAGAGGGTTTGCTCTAGGTACTTTAAATGGTGATTTAATACCGATTGCAGTAATTCGCTTATTAGCAATCCATTCAATATAATCATGTAGTAGTTGAGCATTTAGTCCAATCATAGAGCCGTCTTTGAATAGATAGTCAGCCCATGCTTTTTCTTGATCAACCGCTTCTATAAACATGTTAACAATGTCTTGTTCGCACTCTTTAGCTATTTTAATATAATCTGCATCATCTTGAGGTAAAAGTTTAAGTATCTGTTGAGTGGATCCAAGATGTACATTTTCATCTCTAGCGATAAGTTTGATAATTTTAGCATTACCTTCCATCTTTTTAAGTTCTGCAAACGCCCAAGAACAAGCAAAACTAACATAGAATCGCACACCTTCTAAAATATTTACACTAGCAATGCAAAGATAAAGTTGTTTCTTCAGTTCGTACAAATCAACTTTCTTTTTATGTTGTTTAATATCTACAAGCTCTGCTTGACCGTCAGTAAAATGAGTATCTCCTTCAGATGTAACTTTATGACTTCCTTCTCCAAATAGTTGATACCATTGAGTAAGCTCTAGTAATTCGTCATAGTGTTTAGAAATAGATTCTGCACAATCTACTATCTCTTCGATGTCCATTAACTCATCAAATACTTTTGAGGGGTTAGAATAGATATTACGAATAATATGTGTATAAGAACGAGAATGAATTGTTTCTGAAAACGCCCATGTCTCAATCCAAGTTTCTAATTCTGGTATTGTTACTAGAGGAAGAAAAGCTAAATTAGGAGATCTACCTTGTACAGAGTCAAGCACAATCTGCCTTTTTAGATTAGATGTGAAGATGTGCTGTTCATGCTCTGATAAGTTTTTAAAGTCTGATGCGTCTCTAAGTATATCTACTTCTTCTGGTCTCCAAAAAAATCCAAGTTGTTTATCAGTTAGTTTATCAAAGGCTCGATATTTTAAGGTATCAAAACGCTGCATACCTAGCGCTTCATCGTCTAAAAACATTTTTGCTTTTGTATGGTCATTTTTATTTGTATTTAATACACTCATTTTATTTCCTTTATAGAACACAGCTTTCACAGTATTCTTCATATTCTTCTTCTGTTTCAAATTCGTCTCTTGTTTTATCTATGCCGTTCATCTTATTTAAATCAATTTCACCTTGACCATCAAAAGTATTAAAATAGTAAAGTTGTTTACCTCCAAATTTATAGAACATTAGTAAGTCTTGAATCATCGTACTCATAGGAATTTTTTCATCTTCAAAGAATGTTGGATTGTAAGATGTGTTAACAGATATACCTTGATCTATATATTTCTGTAACACTGCACATATTTTAAGATATCCTTGAGGAGATTTCTGATCCCATAGTAAGTCATACTTATTACGTAGTTTATGAATACCAGGGACTACTTGTTTTAGTACTCCATCTTTAGATTGTTTTATTGATACAAAAGATCTAGGAGGTTCAATACCATTTGTAGCATTACTAATTTGTGCAGATGTTTCTGCAGGCATTAGCGCCATAAGAGTAGAGTTTCTTATGCCATATTCTTGTAGATCTTTTCTTAGCTCATCCCAATTAAGTCTCTCAACATGGGGTATTAGCTCATCTAAGTCAGTTTTATAAGTCATGTTAGGAGTAATACCTTTTGAGTATTTAGTCTCGTGAATTCCTATACAAGCTTTTTGCTCTTTTGCAAGATCGACTGAGGCTTTTATTAAATAGTAGCTCCAAGCTTCTGCATACTCATCAACTAATTCTAAGTTAGGATCTTGATAGGTTGTATCATTCTTTGCCAGCCAATACGCTAAATTTATTATTCCAACTCCTATAGGTCTTCTATACATGGTAGCATTTTCTGCTGCTATCACTGGATAGTTTTGATAGTCTAAAAGAGCATCGAGACCTCTAACTGCTAGTTCACAAGGTTTTTGAAAGTCATTAGGACTTTTAATATTTCCCCAATTGATTGCGGAGAGAGTACAAAGAGCTATTTCACCTTCCTCATCATTAAAATCATTAAGAGGTTTAGTAGGTAAATCTATCTCACAGCATAAATTTGACTGTTTTACAGGAGCTATTGTCTCATCAAAAGAGCTATGAGTATTTGCGTGGTCAACATTCATTAAGTAGATGCGTCCAGTGTTTTTACGCTCTTCCATAAATTGGGAGAACAGATCTATAGCTTTAATTGTTTTCTTACGAATATTAGGGTTTTTTTCTGCTCGTTCATAAAGCATCTTAAAACGTGAGTAATCATTAAAAAAAGATTCGTATAACCCAGGAACGTCGCTTGGAGAAAGCAGAGTAATATCCCCTCCTTCAAGTAATCTTTCATACATAAGTTTATTAAATTGCACTCCATAGTCCATATGCCTTACTCGATTGTCTTCAGTGCCTTTGTTGTTTTTGAGTACAAGTAATTCTTCTGCTTCTAAATGCCATATTGGGTAATACAGAGTTGCTGCTCCATTGCGAACCCCACCTTGAGAACAGGATCGAGTAGCCGATTGAAATAATTTATAAAAAGGAACAACTCCTGTGTGGTATGCGTCACCGCTTCTAATAGGTGATCCAAGTGCTCTAATACTACCAGCACCTATACCAATACCAGCTTTTTGACTTACATACTTAACAATAGAACTGGTAGTAGCATTAATACTATCTAGAGAGTCATCAGTTTCAATAAGTACACAAGAACTAAATTGTCTCTGTGGAGTTCGCACACCTGCCATAACAGGAGTAGGTAGAGAAATATCAAAGGTGCTGATTGCATCATAGTAATCTTTCACCCATTTTAGTCTATTCTCTTTTGGGTAGGATTGAAAAAGAGTCATGGCTATAAGCATGTACGCCATTTGAGGAGTTTCATAGATCTGTTTAGTAACACGATTCTGAACTAAGTATTTACCTCTAAATTGCTCCATTGCTGCATATGTTAGGGTATCATCTCTTTGATGCTTAATATAAGAATTAAGTTTTTCTAATTCTTTTTTGGTATATGATTTTAAAATTTCAGAATCATAGAATCCTGCCTCTACATTAAAATGAATTAATTCAGAAAGTGTCCAAGGGTCAAATTGTCCATAAACCATTTTACGGAGATGATAATTTATAAGTCTACCCGCAACCCACTGATAGTTAGGAGTTTGTTCTGATATTAGATCTGCCGCTGATTTGATAAGTGTTTCTTGCACATCTGAAGACCTAATACCGTCAAAAAATTGTATTTGAGAATGTATTTCTACCTCACTAGCTGAAACCCCAGCAATACCGTCACATGCATAAGATACCACTTTGTGTAGCTTATCAATAGTTATTGGCTCTGAAGAGCCATCTCTTTTAGTTACTTGAATCATATTTGTGCCTTACTGAATTGCGCTTACATTGTCATTTTTAACAATTGATATTTTATCGATTAATGGGTGTGTAAAATCATGAGAAATTAAGAATACGTTTAAGTCACTTTCGTTTTGTAAAACTTCAATTAACTTATCTTTACCTTCATCATCTAATACCCCAGTAATCTCATCTAAGAATAAAAGATTTATACTACTTCCACCTAATTTTGAAAGTAGGGATCTTATAGCTAAAAGTATAGAAGTTTGTATCCTACTAAATTCACCGCCTGATACAGTTTCAATAGGAGTGCTAATACCGTTATTGATGACGGAGATGTTTAACTTTTCTTTATCAAGAGTAAATTCTACTTGGAATTGCCCATCACTTAACAAAGATAAGTAATAATTTATAGAAACTTCTAATTCTTTGGTTAAATTCTCTAACTTAAAAGCCACAATTCCAGAGGTAGAAAAAGCTTTTTTAAGAATATTTAAAGAATTTATCTTATTTGATTTAGATAATATACTATCTTTTAGACTTTTTTGTCTAATTAAAAATTCATTTTTTTGTTCTGTTAGAGCGTCTACCTTGGCATTATGGGCAGCAATTGATTCATTATATCGATTATCTTGTTCTGCTTTTTGAATTTGTTTTAGATAAATATTATTTAATTCATCTAATTCTCCATTAATCTGACTAATGTTTGGATACTCTGATGAAATTGACTTATCAAAGAGTTGGGATAGTTGTTCAAACCTTTTGATTGTTTCTTCGTTATGATTATATATTTTTAGCTCATTGTTAATAGCAGTGATTTCTGAACTCCAGTTGGACGCTTTGACCATAGCTGTATCATACGTTACTTGATTTTTTTCTATATTATTAGTTAATTCTTCTTTTAGATTTTTTAGATGAGAAACATCCATTTGCTGACCGCAGGAAGGGCAAATATCTGTTAAATCTATTTCATTTAAACTTTTTTTATCTGTCTCAATTTTCGATCTTAGAAGAATCAAATCATTTTTTAGAACTTCGTACTCATCATAATATTTAAAGTTTTCTGGTTTTCTCATGCCTGAATGGAAAGTGAGTTGTTCAATTTCTTCTTTATACATATTATTTTTATCTATAGTCATACAAGTTTGTTTATAGTTTTTTACCTCTTGCTCTAGTACTCCGATTCGCTGCTGGATAGAGGGGTCAACTTCTACAACTTTTGCAAAAACTTTTTTCTCTGGAACAACTGTTGAATTTAGAAAATCTTCAACAGACTTTAACTCTCCTTTTTGAATATTAAACTCTTTATCAACTGACTGCGCTTGTGCCTTTATCTTATCACCAATTGCAATATATTTTTCTAAATTAAAAAGATTAATTAGAAATTTTTTACGATTAGTATCAGTTGCTTTTAAAAACTCTAGCAGATCAACAGAAGACTGATATGTTAACTGTGAAAAAATTTCAAAGTTCAGTCCTAGCAGCTCTTGAATTTTTTTGTAAGTGTCTAAAACTTTATGATCTGAAATATCAATTCCAGACTTTAATAGTTGAACCTTAGTTGAAGCTCCACTTCGTTGTACCACAACCTTGTAACTAGCTCCATCTACATCGAAGTCTAAAGATCCAGTCCACTGTTTGTCTTTACTCCAACGATTTAATATATCAGTTTTTTTAATACCTTTAACATTTTTATTAAATAATATCTCTTGAATAATCATTGCAATAGATGACTTACCACTTCCGTTAGGAGCTGTTAGTTGTGTAATTATTGATTTATCTAAGCTTAATGAATTTTCTTTTCCATATGAAAACATATTTGAAAATTGTAGATTTGAAAGCGTTATATTACTCATAGTATTTTCCTTGTAATCCTTTTTGAACAAAAACTTTTCTCATGTAAGCGAGTGTAAATGTTTCCCACGTAATAAATGATTGGTGTTTATAAGCTGCACAAGACCGTATTCTATCTTGTAGAATACCAATAATATTTGAGTTATGTTCCCAGCCAGTTAGTTTTTCTCTACGCTCTAGTGTTGGAAAGCTTTTGTACAGAAACTCATTGTCTTTGTCCCCTGGCTGGTTACGGTCGTAGTTAGCAGCGTAGTGACAAAATATTGGTTCAAGAGACGTAAATGTAAAAAATTTGTAATTTTTTGCAAGTGCGTATTTTACTATATTAGGAGAGTCTTCCCACCAACCTATACCAATTTCAGTGTGAAAGTCTGGATTATGCCCTGAATTAATTAATATTTCATCATCTTCAACATGATTAAAAAGTTCTGTAAGAGCGATTTGAGAATAAGAATGAGTAAACTGCCCTTTCTCAACACTATCAGGTATAGTTTCTTGCAACATTTTATCTAGTGTTAGATTTATAATCTTTTGTTTAAGCTTGCGTTGCTTACAGTATTTAACCGACCACATAATATCGTGATAATTAGATCCTTCAAATAATTTAAGTGTAAGCACCCTGAAAGGGATTCCAAGTTCATAAAATGCCTCTGCAGTTACTTCTGAGTCTATACCTCCACTCAGTGAAATAACATATCTATTGTCAGGATATTTTTCAACAAACTGTTTAATTAGAGATATTAAATCTTCTCTGATGGTACTACCCCTACGATAGTAAACAGGAACAGTTGCTCTAACTCCAATAGAAGGAATCATAGCAGAACACAGATAGTCATTTTTTGGTCTTAAATGTGTTTTATTTTGTACATACTGCCAATAAACACGGTTTAAGGATAAATCAACCGACATTTAGAGACTTAAACTCTCTGATAACTGTATCAGCGTCAGCTACTTTTATATAATTAAGATATATTTCCAGCTCTTCCTGTAGTGTTTTGTTTTTAAGATCGAGTGTGCTATCTTCTTGTGGTTTTTCTACCATCTTTTTATCTAATAGCTCTGAGTTTTCAATTTTTGCTAACTGATCAAGTGACCCTGCTACCTCATATACAATGTGGTGTTTTACATCAGATTTCAACTCTTCTCCTACTGATATTTTTCGCCTTATAAGTTTTGGCAAGTCTAGGTCATAAAACTCACGAGAGTAGTTTGCATCATCAATATAGTCATAAATATCAACTCCATATTGTCGTGATTCGTCTCGATCAAATGTAGTGTTTAAAGGAGAACCAGGATAATAAGCATTTGTATCATTATAACGATGGTTAAAATGCAGATCGCCCAACAGTATGAGTTTCCAGCTTTTAAGTCTCTCAAAATCGAACTCTGGCGTAATGTGCGGCTTGACCTCTCCACGAATATGGGTAACAAGAATCTCGCCTCTAACATAAGGCGGGACATTATTTTTTTGCATTTCACCATACGGGAAGAAGCAGAAAGCTGCGTCACCCACTCGCGCATTTCCATTTCTAGTGAAGACGCGTACATTTTCATTTTTGATTGCATTTTCTTGCGTGAAGTATTCAAAGAACGATTCTCCTTTTCTAGTTGCTTCATGATTTCCAGGTATGATGTAGGTGGGAATCGTGACTGAATTGATATAGCTTAAAAATAAACAGATTTCATCTGGTTCTGGTTTTTTATCGAATATGTCACCAGCAATAATGTGTACATCACAACGCTGTTCAAGTGCGATCAGCTTCCGAAACATCTCTTTGAATCTAGACACTTGCCAATCATACGGAACTTTCTTTTTATGTAGTATGATATGCCAGTCAGCTGAACAAAGTATTTTAGTCATAAGTTTTCAAATCCTATTATTTTATCTTTTGTAGTAAACATTATATATTAAATTAAGTAAATAGTCACTTAAATTGTTAAATCGAGTCGGTAAGAAGATGTTTGATAACATAGTTTTTATTAGGGATATTAGTGAGTTTAATCGAATCTATTATTTTTTGTTTATTACTATAGTTGTTAATGTTTAGTTTTTTTGGATAAGTTAATATAGTGAGATCCCATTCAACATTAAGTGTGCTTACAAATAGTTCAAGATCTGCCATCCCAAACCAGTTATTTAAATGTAGAACACTATTTACACTCATAGAAAAATGGTTATCTTTTATTACGTCTATAAAGCCGAGTATATCATCCCATTTACTCCCACTGCGCACTTTTTCATTCAACTCTTTGTAACCATCTATACTCAAAATAAAATGCACATCTTTAAAAGTTTTCAACAACCTAATAATAGCTTTTGATAGAATGTGTGTTCCATTTGTATTATATGATATACTAACTTTGCTTGGATCTGATACCATCCTTAAAAACTTTTCATGTCTAGATGTCATTAGAGGCTCTCCACCTAAAAAGACTACTTTTTTAATAGTATCTGGAACTGATTGTATTTCTTCAATGCTTGTATAATGATGGCTCTTTGGAGCGTTAGGATATAATTTTTTACTCCAAGAAGAACTAAATTCTGGATAGCAGCCGTCACAAGTTAAATTGCATATATTATCAAAACCTATTTCTAAAAATTCAAGAGCTACACCATCTGTATCAAAAGCATCATTGAATTTTTGTCGTAAGCTCTTAGTTCCCATAGATTCTTCATAGGCACACTTTGAACATCCAGATAGTGTAAGAGCATCTACCTCCCTTAGTTTTTGATATTCTTTAGAGTGTAAAACTTCGTTTAAATTACCATTAAACTTTGCAATAGGATGTTTAAAACGACAGCAGGGATAGATGTTATTACCACCCCTGATATTTGTATGTTTCCAAAATGCTGCACAAGTATTAGTCATTTAACAAATTCTTTTCGTTTTTTAGATTTGCACATAGTCAAAAATTGTGCTAATTTAGTCTGTAGCTAGTGAACAGAGTTACACCGCAGGTGAACAGCTGTTGAACAAGGCTTGAACATATGTTTGTTAGCCCTGGCACGTAGTGCCGCAGCGAGGAACGTAGTTCCGCAGTTTTAGATTTACGTTATTATTACGTCTTTTTTAGGTGTTTAGCTTAAATAGTAAATACCAATTCCAATCATATACATGTTGTTTCGGTAAAGTTGTCTCTACATTTGTCAATTTTGGGGTCATTAAAGGAACGTGATCACTCCATGTTGGCCCCTGATCTATTAGTGTGAATCCTTCAAACATCATAAATTTACAAAAATTATCAAAGTCAAATAAACCTGGATAAATAAAATGATGTTTTATTCTCCAGTTTGGCACTGATATAAACATGAGGTATGGTTCAGTCATAAGGTTGTTTCTACAAGTTTCTATTATTAGGCTAGGATTTCTTATGTGTTCTAAAAAATCATTCATTACGACTAATTCATATTCTCTATCTAAACCCTCTACATCGAATGAATCCCACATATTTTTTACTAAAAATTTTCTTCCTTTATACTGTCTTCTTGTATATGCTGCTAAAGCACTTGACCCATCAACCCTGTCGTATATTAAGTGAGGGTATTTATCAAGTACTTTGTCCCCTAAAACTCCAGGACCTGATCCTAATTCTATAATCTTTTTTGGGCCGTGCTTATCAATTACATTTGATAAAAGATTTGTTTCATGTTTATATCTATTTTCCCAGCCTTTTTCATCGTTTAGATCATAATTATTATCCCAATAAGTGTCAATATTCTCTGGCTCAAGTAGGTAAGTCTCATGACCCTCTCTATAAAATCTAGCTAAGCTTACTTGGTCACTCATTTATTGTTTCTCCTTCGTAATTCTTAAGTCAGGCCCACAAGCACATATGTTGAAGGGGCATATAATTGATTTATTTACTTTTCTAATATTCTTTTTATATATATTACCCATAACAGCTTTAGGATAATTTAACATACAAGCACTAGGATAAACATCTCCATTAGGTTTGATAGTAATTCTATTTTGACCAATTTCACACAACATTCCTTTAAAGTTTTTCATACTTGAAGATCTGATAGCATTTATTGAGGGATGAATTTTTTTACCACTTTCTAAAATAACACTCATGTGCTGATCGAATTGATCTTTTTTTTGAAAGTATCTTTCTTGCTGTTCAGAATATTGTAAGAATTCATTCATAATACTCAGGGTTCCTGTAAATTCATTTTTTATTCTTGTCATCCCCGTATTAGTAATTTTATTAAGATCATTAAAAACCTCTACACAGTAATCCCATTTTTCTTTTAATCCTAAAACATTTACATCAAGTAAAAGATTTTTATTTTTTAGGGCAATTATGTTTCTTATAAACTCAACTTTATCTGCATACTCTGGATGAAAGCTAGCTGAAATAAAAGGTTGTGTAGTTTTTAATCTGTGAATGTATTTTTCTACAGGAATAGATAGATTAGTTGTTAGGTGGGGTATAAATTGATTTTCACTTAACCAATTTATCAGTTCAGGCCAGTTCTTAAAAAGTGTTGGTTCTCCTCCTAAAAAAGTTAATCTGATCTTTTTATTACCAAAAAAAGATTTTAAATAGGTGAAAGAAGAAATATAATCATCAAGAGACTTAAAGTAAAAAGGTTGAGTGTTATTATAACTTGCACAATAACTACAGCTATAGTTACAGCGTTGAGTTATATCCCACTCAACCTCTACTTGAAATTCAGGGTTAGAGTATTCTAGTTTTACTACCTTATTCACGATTAATTATTTTTGAAACATCTCCTTCAAAAGTATATGCTCCGACATGATTAAGTTTAGTGTTTGGATCTAACCAGATTTCTCCACCCAGTTTTTGCCATCTTCTACAGAATGTATAATCTTCTGATAAGTAACGGTTATCATCAGGGTCTAATATAGTATCAAATAATGCATAACAATATCTATTAAATTTTGGATCAATATTTGAATCATTACGATAATGAAGCTCAGGGTGAGCTTGCATCATTTTTTCTATTACTTTTCTTTTAACTAAAAAGAATCCTGTAGAGGCATCAAGAACTTCTATTGCACCATTATCAACCCTAATTTGTTTTGTTTCTGGATTTGCAAATTTAAAGTTTATTGCATATTGAATTGGCAAAGCTTTTTTAGGATAAGCCGCAGCCATTATGTCTTTATCATATGCGAGAGCACGTAATACATCATCAGCCTGAAATTCAATATCTGAGTCTATAAACATCAAATGAGTACAGTCACTTTCTAAAAACATTGCGGTAAGTATGTTTCTAGCTCTAGTTATAAGTGATTCGTTTCTTAATGTAGTAACTCTGAAATTTATTCCATGGTGCATTAAGGTTTGGGATAACCTAAACATGCTGAGAAAAAATTGATCAGTTAACATTCCCCCGTAACAAGGAGTTGCGAAAAATATGTTGTGTTTTCTTAGCATCTCTAGATCAATGGTTGCTTGTTCACCTTCAATACTTTTAAATGCTCCAAATCTTTTTGGCTCCACTTTTACGTTACTGGAAGTAGCTATTTCTGAAAGGGATTTTTTCATGCTAAATCATCCACATCCTCTGTTGCTTTAAATTCATCAGATACATCTCCTGCAAAGTAAGATGTATTTTTTAATAACCACTCTTTTTGCTCTTCATATGTTTGACGCTTATAGATTTTGCTTAGATCATATAGTTCTAATGCTTTTTCATCAACAGTTAGAGGTGAATTATTACGGGCTGGAAGACATGAGTACTTTACGTTTTGTGGAAGTGGTCCTGTCTTTTCTTTTTTGATTGTAATGTCGTACCCATCATCATCTCCTGCAGGATTACCATAATCAGGGTTTGTAGCATAATCTACGATTTGAGAGTATATTGTTGAACGTAGATCAAATAGTTTTATTTTTCCATCAGCTCTATCTATTACATTACATACGTATGAAAATTGAGGTTTATCAGCAAAAATAGCTTCATCAATTTCTTTAAATGGGTCTTGTGCTGAATTATCGAACGATTCAGTTTGTCTATTAAACTGAAGACACTCAACAGGCATTTTTTTACCTTCAGTAGTTACTACCCAGTAACAATATCTAGGCATAACTTCTCCGACTAATCTTACTTTTGTATCTCCGATACTCATAGATAGTCTTTCAATTTCTCTTAGTTTATTTTGATTTCCAGAGGCTTGTTTACCTTTGGCTTGATCCCATGAGACCATGTTGTTTCTCCTTTGTTGAACGTTGGTTCTTAAGTGTAGGATTTCCTCGAAACCGAGGACTCTTGTGTAAAATATATTTTATCATCTTTATATTCTATAAACGGATTAGTGATTTGAGCTGCAACATAGTCTTGCGGTATGTAGTCTACGTCTTCACTAATCCTCCTCATAGAAAGCAGTTGTAAATAATCAATTTTATCTTTTGTACTAACATTTTGAGTTAAGAACCAGGGATTTTTAAAATAACTCATTGGCTCTCGTGTCTTGTAGTTACATTTTAATGTTCTTCTTTGCTCAAGTGTTCCGTTTATTAATAAAAAAGGTGGAACATGATTGATTTTAAGAGACTTCATTAAACCTGTAGTTGTATAAGGATTATACAATTTTGTTTGAGCAAGTGTCAAGATTAATATAGCAGCCTGATCTTGTCTTGCTTTTTTTCGTATTTCGCTAAGATTAAAGTAAGTTTTTTGCATTTTTCTCTGTTATTATAAGTGTTTGTGTTAGACTAATAAGTTTTAGCTTTTTACTATTAATTAAGTAGTCAACTACTTTTTTAACACCTTCAGCTTCATATGTAGGCTTTCTATAATCATGAAATAAGAAATATTTATCAACATGCTTCCAGCAGTTTTTTAAGTCTAAAGACAAATTTTGATAAGAGTGATTAGTGTCGATAAAAACTGTCTCAAACTTTTTACTTAATTTTATTGTATTAGAGTCTCCTGTTAGAATAAATAGTTTATCTAGTAAATATTCTTCATGTTTACTAAAAGCTTTTAAAGGTTTATTATAAAGATCAACACTTGTTAAAGTTTGGTTTTTACCTAATCCCTGTAGTATAATTTTTGTAGATCCTCCATACAATCTGCCTAACTCTAGTGCGTCTCCAGAAGTTAATTTTATAAATTGGTATAAGCTCTCAACTTCCTCAGAACTTAGCCTTGTATACTCACTAGAGTATGTAATATCCACGTTTCTTAAACCATTCAAGTCTACTTTTTTGTTGACGAGCAACTATTCCTCCTGATAACCACCAGTCTACGATCATAGGTACTTGTTTGTCTTCATGTTCTCTGATAATTCTACCTATACGCTGCTCTAATTTAATAGGGTTATTAGAAGGGCAAGTAAGGTAAAGAGTATCCAACCTATGACAAGATATACCCTCATCAAAGAGCCTGGTTGAGAGGACACATCGGTACTTTCCTCCAACATTTTGAAGAACGTCTTCTCTAGTTGATTCATCTGATTCTCCTATTAAACAAACACTGTCTGGTATAAGTGCTTGTAAGTCTTTTAACATTTGTACTCGTTCCCCAAGTATAAGAGGACAACGACCGGTGACTATTTGGCTTTTTGCAAAATTAGCGATAGCTTCCAAGTACTTTTGATTACTGCAAAGTTTGTTAAGCTGGCGCGACCAGTCTCGTTTCGGATCTATAACAGGAAACCTAAAATCTGTGCGCTTAACTAATACAACAGGATCTTGTAGTTGCCGAGGGTCACGCGCCTCTACTATAAAAGGAGAAAAATAATCTGCTAAAAAAACATGCTTTCCATCTTTTCTACGAGGAGTAGCGCTAATTCCTATTTTAATTTTTGCATTTATAGAATTAAGCGCGGTTGAAAACATTTCTGCAGGACATAAATGTGCTTCATCTACAAGAATCATAGAAAACTTTTCTGAAAGTTCGTCTCTACGATTATAGACTGATTTATAAATACCAACAGTAACATCTTGTATGTCAAATAAACCATCTCCTATCCTACCTATCTTGACTCCTGGTATTTGTCGCTCTAGTTCTTCAATCCATTGCCTAAAAAGAAGTTTTGTATGAACTAACACTAGCGTTTTAGTTTTATTACGAGATATGATTTCACAACCAGTAAACGTTTTACCCCAGCCACAAGGTGCCTGAAGTATACCAGATCGTGCTCTTCCACGAGAAAAGAATTTATCTACTACTTCTGATTGTTCCCACCTTAATTCACCTATAAAATTTAAATCTGAGTCAGTTTGCTGAAAGTTCCTTTGGTCTTCGATCTCTTCCCACTCAAGTTTGTGGTACGAATTTGACGGTACGATATAGTATTCTTCGTCTTCTGAGATGGTGGATAAAAAATCATCTCCATTGTCGTAGGTATATAGTTGTATAAGTTTATCTGCATCTTCTACGTCTTTCTTTTTGATGTAAATCTTATCAGATATA
>MDTB01139053.1_pt1 | contig 24014 bp, 26 predicted proteins | sample 811161 | NCBI WGS metagenome assembly MDTB01 (sample SAMN05326650, study PRJNA326480) | marine metagenome | isolation source: seawater | place: Mediterranean Sea | collected 2009
CACGAGCCCTGTCTGTGACTGGTATTGACTCCTAATCCCCACAATACCAGTCTAGTCTGGCTATATGATAAATACTGAATCGTGAACAAGACGTGCTATGATGCAATCTCACTATAAGGATATATATGAGAATTGTAAGTTTTGACTACCTAAAAGAAGCATATGGTTTGCTGAATGCAAGCGGCACTAAAGTATCTAATAGAAGGCTTAGAAGAATGGCATACATTGATGTTCACCAAAATAATTATACTGCATACGAACTTTATAATAGTTACAAAAAAATTGTTAAAAGCGAAGCAGTAAACAATCAAACAGTTGCAATAATGATTGTTATCTTGCTGATTATAATATTCATTTACTTATTATTCAGTGTATTAAACTATTAAAAGTTTTTTTTATCAGCAGCCCGCTCATCAGTAAACAAGTAACATAAAGCCAAAAAAAATGAAATTGCTTGATGATGAGCAAATTGACTTTGCAACATTTGAGAGGAAATCAAAACAATCAATACCAAACTTAAAACTTCATATCCTTCTTGTTTTTTTAATTTGAGCAAGAAAAAATAAATTAAGAGTAATAAAATTAAGCTGTAAACACCAAATTTGACACTAATATCTAAAAAATCATTATGGAGATGGTCTGTTACTGTTATTAGCTTAGCCTCAGTCCTCAATATATGTTGTGACATATTTTGCTTTATATTATGAGGACCAAGCCCAAGATGAACATTGTTTCTTAAATTATCTAAGCCATATTTAATATAAAATATTCTATCTCTCAATGACCTGTTATGGACTTCTCCATCAATTGAAGCAAAATTCTCTATGTTTGATAATCCGCTTTTATTAAGTACGCTAAATCTCTCATACATTTGATTTGGGATCAAAAAGAAGACTAGTGCAAAGGTAAGAAAAGAAGTAATGAGCGTTCGAAAACTATAATAGTTTCTCTTTTTTGATATCGCTAATAAGATTATATACAGATATCCTATCATTGCCGCTATCAAAGCACCTCTAGTTGCAGTTAGCATAACAAGGACGAAGAAGATTGATGCTGATATAATCATAAGTGGCGATCTAACCCGTTTAAGAGTTATATAAAATATACAAATCAACATCATTGTAGTGCACATGTATGCATAAGTGATGATAGAGCTTGAAGAACCTTCATAGCGTTCAAATTCTAAAAATGTATAACTATAAATTATATTTAATGTTGCTAATGCTGCAGAAATGTAGATCATTATTATAAATGTCTTCTCTTTCATGGATACTAAAATCAAAGGCAATAGCAGAAGAAATCTAAAATAATTGTCCATCTCACTTAATGGAGCCTGATGGTAGTAAGCTACAAGTGATATCCATACGGAAAATAAAATTATACTCAAAACAAGTTGTTGGTTATATATGAGAGCTAAATATAGCCTTTTATAATCTATTAATGTTACAAAAATTAACAGGATTAAGAAAATATTTGCAAATTCCCTATTCAGAAAATTGAATGAAAAAAAGATGATAAAAAATATTGACTGAAGATTTTCAAATAGTCGAGAACTATAGGTCATTTTTCTAATGATAGTATACATTTGTGATATGTATATACAAAGAAAAAATATTCCTGATTAAATCATTGTTGTTAAAGTAGACCCATTTAATATAATCTAAGAATTACTAAATAAGTTAAATAAATTTTACCATTATGGATAAATTAGTATTTTGGGAATGTAATGAGATAAATTTTGAGTATGTTAAGCGCTATATTGCTAGTGGTAAATTATCAAATTGGCGTGATTTCATAGAAAAGCATGGTTTATTTACTACTCATTCTGAGAATAAATATGAAAACCTTGAGCCATGGATACAATGGCCAACCGTGAGAACTGGCCTTAATTTTTCAGATCATAATCTATTTAGATTAGGTGACTCTCTACACAAAGATATAAAACAGCATTGGGAATTAATTGAAAAAAAAGGTTATAAAGTAGCAGCGGTCTCGCCTATAAACGGTATAAATAAAACAACCTCGTCTCCTTTTTGGATTCCTGATCCTTGGGTAGACACAAAGACAAGTGGAAGTAATTCAATTAAGAGATTTGCTAGTGCAATCAAACAAGCTGTTAATGATAACGCGCAAGGTAAACTAGAGCTAAAGACAATCTTTTCTCTAGCTGAAATGCTAATATTCTCATCGCAGCCTTCAAGTTGGTCTTCATACATTTACAATGGTTTAGGAGCTTTAAGAAGGCGGCGCTGGTCGAAGGCAATAATTTTAGATAGATTACTTACGGACACTTTCATGCACATGTGGAAGAAACATCAACCTGACTTTGGTACGCTATTTTTAAATGCCGGGGCTCATATTCAACACCATTATTTATATAGTTCTTCGGCATATGATGGAAATGTCGAAAATCCAAAATGGTATATCAAGAGTGATCGTGACCCCTTGCTAGAAGTATTAGAACTATATGACAAAGTTCTATGTGAACTTAATAAGTTACCAAATACTAGACTTATGATATCCATTGGTATGAGACAAATTCCATATAAAGAGCCAATATTCTATTGGAGACTCAAGAATCATGATGCTTTTCTTAAAAAAATAAATATCAAATATAAATCCGTCAAGCCAAGAATGACTAGAGATTTTCTTATTGAATTTGAAAAGAAAACCGAAAAAGAGCATGCCATGTGTTTGCTTAAGAGTATGACTTCACAAGATGGTCAAAGGATTTTTAATGAAATCGATGATAAAGGTTTAGGACTATTTGTTTCACTGACCTATCATCATGATATTTCTAGAGATTTCAAAGTAAGATATGGAGAAAATAAGTATTTAAACTTCAAGGACGATGTTGTTTTCGTAGCAATTAAAAATGGTCATCATGACAGCAAAGGTTATTATTTAGATAGCTATCGACAGCCGGGCGAACTGCAAGATAATATTCCACTCAGAAATTTATTTTCATATACAATGGATCATTTTAACTAAACTCTTACTTATGTAACTAGAACAGGTATAAAGTTAGGCTCACTGGCATACTCATGAGTTAAAATAAAACCTGTCTTATTCTTGATGCTAATTTGTGAAGCATGAAGCTTAGTGTATTATATTTTAGTTTCCATTTTCTCAGAGCTTGCAGAATCTCATAATTTACTATTACGCTGTTTCTAATATTATTATTTGAAATCCCACCTCTACGCATTTTAATCCAAACTTCCGGGACATAGATAGTTTTTATATTATAGACCTCTAAAAAACGTATCATGAGCTCGATATCAGATGCAATATCATAATCCAAGTCAAAATTATTATACTTATTATATAGCGACCTTCGGGCATAGAATGTTGGATGAGGCGGGTTCCAGCCCTTTGAAAAAGACCCTTTAATGAATGCTGATGATTTCCAATACCGTGTTATTCTAGAAGTATCTTTTCTGTCTGTGTAAACTAAATCTGAATAACACGCATCTATGTATGCTCCGCTAGTAAAACAACTCGCTATTCTCTCTAATGTATTGTTGGTATTATAAAAGTCATCCGAATTTAAAAAGCCGACTATATCCCCAGACGATGACTCAATCCCCTTGTTCATGGCGTCATAAATTCCATAATCTTTTTCTGAAATAATTTTTTTTATGTGTGGATATTTTTTAATTATGCTTAAAGTATCATCAGATGACTCTCCATCAATTATTATATGCTCATAATTTTGATAAGATTGATTAACTACAGATTTTAATGTCTGTTCAATAGTTCCCTCGCTATTAAGACAAACAGTAATAATAGAAATCATCGGCGTGTTTGTATTTGACATAAATATGAAAACAATTATAAAAATATTATCTAATATGTAATCTCGATTATACTATACTATTATCATGAATCATGTAATTTTCGTAATTACTAAATTAGTATCACTAAAAATAAAATGAATATTTTGGTTACAGGCGGGGCGGGGTATATAGGCAGCCATCTTGTAGAAAAACTCATAAATAATACAGATAATATCTTCATTGTAGATAATTTATCGACAGGTCATAAAAGCCTGATACATGATCAAGCAAAATTTATTGAAGAAGACATAAAGAATAAAAATAGACTCACTTATTTAATTAAGTCTTGTCATATTGATACGATATTTCATCTAGCTGCATGTTTGAATGTTAAAGAAGCAGAAGAAAATAAACACAAATATAGAAAAAATAATATTGAGGGAACGAAAAATCTTATTATGGCATGTGAAAATTCGAATGTTAGAAATTTTATTTTCTCATCATCGTGTTCAATTTATGGAAATGTCAAGGGCTCAGTAAATGAAAAAAGGAAGCCAAACCCAGAAGGCTACTATGCTTATACAAAATATATTTCAGAAAAGCTAATAAGAAAATATTCTAGTATATTTAAATATAAATATGGAATATTAAGATATTTTAATGTGGCTGGAGCAAGTGAATCATTCAGAATAGGAGAGATTGAGGAGTCGCATGGCCATTTAATAAAAAACATTGCTATTCAATCCATTCTTGATAAGCCTGTTTTAAATATTTTTGGTAATGACTACCCAACTAAAGATGGAACATGTATAAGAGATTACATACATGTGTCAGATTTAGTTGATATACATTTAAAAGGAATAAATTATTTATCAAGTGAAAACAAATCATTTACTTTGAATTGTGGTTATGGAAAGGGTTACTCTGTAAAACAAATAGCAGATGCTTTCAGAGAAATTAAAGAAAACGTTCGAATAAATTATCAAGAAAGAAGAATCGGAGATGTTGCTGAAGTTTACTCAGATACAGCAAAACTTACTCAATTGTTCAAGTGGAAACCAAAAAATAAAGCTATAAAAGAAATAATGATGAGCGCGATCGAATGGGAAAAAATTCTCAAACAAAGTGATCTTATAAAAAAATAATACCTAATCGCACTTACTTCGATACTTTCGAATATATGTCAGAATACTTTGATGCTATGTCTTTTTCAGAAAAATTATTTATAACATATTCTCGAGCTGTTTGATTTAGTTTACATTTCAAATTATTTTTTAAAGTCCAAGAAATGCCATATGCTAGCTCTTCACTATCAAATGATTTTGCTAAATAACCAGTTTTTTTATGCTTAATTATATCTGCAAGCCCTCCTATATCGAACCCAACTATAGGTGTACCACAGGCATGTGCTTCGATAGCTATATTCGGAAAATTGTCTTGACGTGAGGGAATAACAAGAACATCTGTAGCATTATATATAAGCTTAAGGTGTTCAAAACTATTTATTTGACCTAGGTATGTAACCTTGAAATTATAGTTTTCCTGCTTCTTAGGTTTATTTTCACCAAATACTAATAATTCAATATTATTATCAAATCGGTATTTTTTTTTAAGAAAAATTAAGGAATCCAGAAATAAATCAAAGCCTTTTCTTGGATCTTTGCTTCCTCCATGTGCTCCGAACAAGATGTAAGTAATGTCGTCGTGTAATTTTAGCATATGTCGGCTTCTTTTTTTTTCTACAGGTTTCCAAAAATCAATATCAATTGGATTAGGGATGACCGTTATTGGCCAGGTATTCATAAGTTTGCTTTTACCAACACAATTTCCAAGCCATTTACTTGGTGTAATAATCTCAAATGGTTTTTTCCAATGTCTCTTTTTTCTCTGCCACGTCCAGCGATTCAAATCAAAACCACTTTCATACTCAGGCCTATTGCCTTCAAGATAACCACTTAACCAACGATTATTACTCGTATAATGCTCAGCACCACAGAATGCCCACATATCATGCAAAGTCCAAACAACCGGTTTTTTAATTCTTGCAAGATCACTTATTGAAATCATTTCTCTTTGTATCCAATGTAAATGAACTACATCAGCGTCACTAGCATTTATATGCTTAACAAATTTCGAAGGAAGGAGTGAAATTGAGTGATGAATAGGTAGCGATGTTTTAATACTTTTAAGAAGAGGCCATGTCAAATAACGGCGTAGTCTTAATAATAATTTACCTAAAAAGGATTTATTTTTTTCATGGACATTCTCACTAAGCGATGACTCGATAGTCCACATTGATGAGTCAATATTATTATGTCGCAGAGAGCGATGTATTCGATAGGCAGCTATTGATGCGCCTCCTATGTAGTTTGAATATGAAATATGGATTACTTTCATTTTTTTTAGAATTATTAATTTTAATCTTAATAAAAATTTATCTTAATATCATGAAATATCTTAATTATTTATAATGACTTATCTGCTCTTAATTAGCTTGTAGACAATATCATACAAATCATACTTTCTTAAAAGATAACTTAGCCTATTAGTAAGTCTTAAATCATGATGTTCTTTGAATTTCTTTACAATTTCTTCATCATAAATAACATCAAAGTTTTTTATTTCATTGTCATCTAGCTGAACATCCCAACGCTTTTGTCTTCTTATATTGTGAGTTCCAACCTTATCCCCAAAGCCATCATGACGTGTCATTGACTTACAAGGAGTGACTGAAAAGGCATTGTTGAGAAATTGAGAGTAACACCAACGTATAGCCCATGAATCTATTTTTCTCATATATTGTAGCTCCAACATTTTATATAAATCACTGCCTCCTTCTTCAAACCTTTGAATTAATGATTTATTTGTCTTTAGATTAAGAAAATCATTAATAGACCAATTAGCTTTTTCCCATCGGTTAAGCCAGGTTGCCCAACCCCATGACGATGATCTTAAGGATAAGTAAAGTTCTGATTTTTGATTTTTAGGAAATAATAATGGTGGGCCATATCCAGATATAGACCAGATATCATCCCTTTCCTCAAAATGAAATAAGGATTTGTTCATATAATTTAAAAAGTGCTTTGATATAACCAAGTCATCTTCTAAAATTATTGCTTTTTTAAATCTTTTAATTATTAATGTCACACCCCCTATAATTGACTCTGCTAAGCCTTTATTATAATTTGCTTCATGAATTGTGATTGACTTGAAACCCTTTATGCGTTTCAAAGATTTTCTAACCTCAATGACATCTTTTTTATCGATATCAGATTTATAATTATCGGAAAAAATAAATAAATCTGATTCTGATGCCTCCCTATTTCTTAATAATGAAATAATAAGGGGATCTATTTTTCTCCGATAACAAAAAATAATAATAGGAGAAAAATTACTTATGCTATCTCTAAAATCATAAGTCATAAATTAACACTTGAATCGATATTTCTTATATAAGCAATCATCTCCACCAAGAGCCTTAATTAATGGAATATTCAATGACGTGCCAGCACATTTTCTTATATGGACATGACAAATTCTACTAAAGCCCCTCCTACTTTTTCTTTCACAATACTTAGGAAAAAATGTATTTGAGCTAAAAATTAAATTCTCAATTCGTTTTTTGAATTTATTGTTCATTGTTTTATTTTTTTTTTATTAAAGCTATAATTATTTGATATACAAGCATAGGAGCATATAGTACACATAAAAAGCCCATATTTTCTCTTATGACTCTCCATGCTTCTTTTCTGTTTTGTACTTTTGATCTATACCCGACGCCGCCAAGTGAATAGTCACATATAGTGCATTCAATATATTTTGGCTTTCCAAATTTTAAATACTCAAAATATGAGAAAAGTTCGCCTTTTAGTAAGTAATTTTTAGGGTATCTAAACTTAATCTTTGTATTATAAAAAATAGCTTGATGACATACAGCCCTTGTTCCAAATAATGCTAAATTCAATCGGTTCATGTTAAGACTCTTCATTGTTTTGACTATTGTTCCATCAGATTGGCGTATTCTGTAATCTCCATATAAAAAACAATTATCTTTGTAGCTATTAAAATCTATATTTTCTAGAACATAATCATCATGTAGTAAGTCACCACTATTCAAAAAATTTATCCAATCACCAGACGATTGCTCAAAACCCTTATTCATCGCATCATAAATACCATTATCTCTTCCTGATATTTTATAGTTTATCTGTTTAGAATATCTATCAATTATATCCATGGTTCCATCTGTTGATCCTCCATCAATAATAATATACTCGATATTAGGATATGTTTGTTTTATAACGCTTAATATAGTGCTCTCAATATGAGCAATGTCATTTTTTACTACAGTGACGATGGTGACTAAAGGTGGATAAACTATATTGTGACTAAGAGACATTTATGTTTTATTTTTCTCGAATCTTGATGATACTAATATTACAAGTAAAGCTCCAACTAAAAATGACGCGCCGGCAGATTGTACATCGGGGCGCTGAAGTAAAACAAGGAATATCGCGAATACTACAAAGTCTCTTTTAATAAAACTAATCAATAATAAAAACAATATAATTAAGTAATAAGGCCATGTGCCGACAATTCCTGCATATGTTAAGGGTAATAGTGGGTTACAACATCCTAGGTTAGCCATTACGCTTGTACCAAAAAACCATTCGTAAATACTAAAACTATGTAATTTTTGCATAGAGTAAAGTAAATAATTTAATCGGTTATTGCCGCTTATTAAGCCATCATCCAGCGATGTAATTTGAAGTCTACTAGAAAAGGCAGAAATTAAAGACTCAGGTATAAATGAAATAGAGGCTACTAAAACTAATAAACTAAAGATGATAAAAAATATATTCATTAACTTTTTAGCATTTTTAACCTCAGCCAAAAAATGGAAAAAAACATAAACAAGGTGGGCGACGCTTGTAGTTATAAATCCTAGTATCAAAATAAGCCATGTGTAACCTTTACTCATACCAAGGAGATGTCTTGTGGCAGCAATAAAAACTATGACGAAACTGAATGTTCCTGGTTCGTCATAAATTGAAGATGGTCTAAAAGAACCCTGGGTAGTTATATGTCCTAAAGAAAAACTGCCTATGGGAATAAATCTACCTGTTTTGGTCTCAAAAAATGTATCAGTCATGCCATTTGTATAAATGTCAAAATACGTGATCCAAGCCCCAATCAGCATAAAAATAATTATAATTGTTGAAATTTTAATGATTTGAAGAAATTGTTTTTTATCAATTACCGAAAATAACATTACTCCTAAAACAATATTGCCGCTAAACCACATATAAATTATATTTTGGTGGAATATTGCTACTAAAGAACCTGTTAGGATAACTAAAGCAGAAAACAAAATGAAAAATTTATCTATTTTGCTGTTAGTTGCGAGAGCTATTGTTATAAATACGAGAGTATAAAATGGTGCGTAAATTTTGAAACTTATTCCATAAGTATAAACTAGAGGGGATATTATTAATAATAATGCGGCAATAAATGGTAATGATATGATGAATTGAGAAATATGCTCTCTAATTGAAATATTATCTATCATTCGAATTTTATCCTAGTAATCATTAGTAAAGTTATTCATAAAGTCCTAAACATTCGAGATATCCTTATTATTGAGTACCTTAGAATATATTGATTCATATTCATTTGCTATTTGTGTATAGGAAAACTTATCTCTCACCTTTTCTATACATTTAGAAAATAGATCTTTGTCGTTTTCAAGAACCCAAGTAATCCCATTTCCAAAATCCATCACATTATATGGCTCCGCCAAATATCCAGTTGTCTTATGCTCAACTATATCTATAAGACCTGATGTTTGAAATGACACTACAGGCGTGCCGCATGCTAAAGACTCTAATGCAGTTAAACCAAATGACTCCATTCTTGAGGGAACAACTGTTACATTTGCTGAATTATATAGGTCTATTAAATCATCTTCATCTTTGAGATAACCTAGATAACGGGTTTTTATGGGTGGATCTATCGATTTGCCCGGCTTATTCTGGCCAAAAATTATAAGCTCTATATTTTTTCTTGATGTTTTAGCCATTACGTGATCAAGTGATTTTATTAATAAATCAAAGCCTTTATTAGGATTCACTGTTCCACCTTTAGCGCCAAAAAGTATTATTAATTTATTTTTTTCAAAACTGAATTTTGATCGTGCATGGAAAATATTCCTTGGTCTCCATTTTTTTGTGTTAATGGCATTTCCAATAACAGAGATAGGCCAATCACACATAAGTTTGCTATCATTTACACAATTACCAAGCCATCTACTAGGGGTGATTATTTGTAATTTATTTTTCCAAAGTTTTCTCTTTCTCATCCAATTCCACCTTTCTATATCAAAAAAAGTATTTTTTTGAGTTTGTTGGTAACCATCACGCCAACGGTCATCTGTTGCCAAATGTTCAGTACCACAAAAAGCCCACATGTCATGAAGCGTCCATACAATTGGTTTTTTAATTTTAGATATATCTTTTATTGATATCATTTCTCTTTGAATCCAATGTAAATTTACAATATCAGCATCACTATTATTGATTTTGTTCACCCAATTAGATGGCATTAGTGATAGTGAATGTGAACCTCTCTTGCTCATACCTAAAATTTTAAAAATCGCTCTACCAGGATAAGACTTAAAATTATTATAAATCTTGGTAATCAAAAGTGATCTTTGTTCGTGAACATTAGAATCAGAAGTATGCTTATGGTCAACCCACATGATTGAATCAACATTGATGCCTCTTAATGCTGAATGTATTCTATACGCAGCAAGATATGCGCCCCCTCCACCAGTATCTGACTTACTAATATGTATAACTTTCATTAGGTGATATTTATTTTAATTTTTTTAAGAAAACTGCATCAACTTGAAGGCTTCTACCGTTTTGTGGATCAGTAAAACCCTTTAACAGTGACCAGAGAATAAAACCATCTTTCTCAAGTCTTTCAATAATATCTCTCCATAGCACTTGATCTTCATAAAGAGGTATCAAGGATAATTCACATATAATACCATTTGCTTTATTTAGAGTCTTTGAAGCTCCGTCAAGAACAAACGATTCATAACCTTGTGTATCTAACTTTAAAAATAGATTAGATGTCTCACAAATGTATTCACCATATATAGAGTCAAGTGTTATTAAAGGGGTTTTTTCTTTATGCACATAAACAGAATCAGGAGCAGCTTTTGTGTGACTATTGAGCATAGGTAAAATCGAAGATGAAACAGAATTATTTGAAACATTTATTTCAATATTCCCACAATAGTTACCAATAGCAGCTCTTTTGTGAACTATCCAATTAGAGTGTTTAGATGCCTCTTTAATTAACTTATCTCTAGCGCTTGTTAGCGGTTCAAAACTGACAACTTTACCTCGGTATCCACGAGTCTTGAGTTCTGAAGTAAACTGACCTGCGTTAGCTCCGATATCAAAAATAAGATTCGTGTTTACTGCACTAATAGCTTTAAAAATCTGTGACATTGAATCTGATTGTGGATTGAACTTACGTATGTCCAAATTAAATCTATTGAATATTCTTCTTATTATTTTTTTCATGTATATCATTAAGACTAAATCATAATAGTACATCTATGCTAGAGTATATTAATTTTAATTACGACTTAAAACTGCCTCTACTTCTGATTTTAGATGTTTAATCATAGAGGATAATTTATTCCTTATAGTCAACTGAGAAAAGCACATCGATACTTTGTATTTTAGAGCTAGAGATATCATCATAATTTTTTGGCTTATTTCATACCCCCCAAACCCTTGTTTGAGTTTTATATCAATAATTTTTTTTAATTGTTGAGCATTCAATTTAACATAATTCTTTGCGAGCGTAGACCTGGAATATTCTCTCATTCTCATGTTTATTTTTGTATATGAACAAGATGTTTCTCTTAATTTATATAGGGATTCATTTATATTACCGAAACATACACCCTCTAAGAACATTCTTACCCATAGATCATAATCTTCCAAAAGCGAGTCTTTGTACATAAACCTCATAATGCATTTTTTATCTGCTATAATTGAGCCGTGAGCAAAAGGAACTGATTGAGCTAGACTAATCGCGATGTCATCGTTAGTTATAGGTACTTTTGTGATATTTTTCAATTTATTCAGCTCATCAATTCTATCATAGTGACAGCCACAAAGCTGGAGATGCTCTTTCTTAATAAATTCTAATTGTCTTTCTAATCTGAATTTATAACTAATGTCATCAGCGTCCATTCTCGCAATGTAGGTACCTTTAGATAGATTTAATCCCTCGTTAAGGCTTGATGGCAAGCCTTTATTTTCTCTACTTATTAAAACTATCCTGCTATCCTCTCTTTGATATTTACGAATAATATCAAGTGTACTATCTGTTGATCCATCATTGATAATGATGAATTCAAAATTAGAATAGGATTGATCTAATATACTTTCAATGGCATCAGAAATATAGTTTTCTGCATTATATGCAGGCATTATTACTGATATTGTGGGTAACTTTTTGCTTGTTTGATTCAATATGTTATTAATATATATTTTTTTTCTTTAACTTTAAATTGTAATCCAGTCGTCACATGCAATTTCATATCGTCTACTCTTGTCTTTGTTACCAGAAAACCATATTTTTGGGGCAATAACAATCTTTTGATTATATGTATTAAGCCATGCTGCCCACCAACTAAATGTGCTATTAGCGATGATATTATATTGACAAAGTGACATAAGATATAAATCATCATGGGGTAACCTAATAGAATTTGTATCTACATAAGTTACATTCTTTAACTGTAAGTTTTTTTTGCACCAACTCATATCATCAGAAAAAACGTAATAGTTAAGGTCGCCCACATTATTGTTCATAATATCAAGAGCTTTTTGATAATAGTCTAGATTGCATAATCCCTGAAATTTCTTGTTAACGTCGAGTGTATAATCTCCTCTGCGAACATGTAACGAACAATTTCTCTCAGACTTCAATATTTTTTTTTCAATATTTTTAGAAAAAATATCAAGATCAACTGAATTAGTAAAATCTGATATTAAATCAGATCTAATATCCTTAAAATAGTTTTCATTCTGAAAATATCCATCGATATATTTATTATCATCGACATTTAAGTATTTCCTATCAAAAACAAAATCATCATTTTTTATGATATTCGAAAATTTAAAACCAAATTTATTCAATAGTCTATAAACATAAGTATCATTTTTTATTTTTTGGTTTTCCGTAACTGAAGAAATGTCTAAATTAATATTAAACTTGTCAAGATGATATACATTATGTTCTATGCGACGTTTATTGTAGTATTTTATATCGAGTTTGACGTCATAGCCTCTAGATTTTAGTGATTTAGCATAAGCATATCTAAACATTTGATTGCCCAGCCCACCACAAATTCTAACTATAATCACAATTAAATAAACTCTATATTTTCTTTAAGCACTCATTTACTATCTTTTTACAATAATAGTCAACACTGAACGGCTTTGCATCACTAGAATGTAAAAAATCTTCAATAGCATGCAAGAACGTTGAATATGTTGTTTCATTCATATTGCTTATATATTCATATAACTTCTCATATGAACTAAATTTTCTTTTATCTATGAAGCATTCGCTGGGTATATGTTCAGATATATTGTCTGCCCCCCAATATATTGGTATACAGTTTGCTATAAAACTATCAAATATCTTCTCAGTAATATAACCACGCAATCCTCTCGCATTTTCATAACATATTGAGAATTTGTACATCTGCATTGTTTTGTACTTACTGGTCAACGTTCCCATGTAGGTCTTATATAGATGGTTTCTAGAATATATAAGTCGTGCTTTGTATCTAACAAAAATATTTATTAATTTATTAACTTTTGAATTTGGAGGCATATAATTATCCCATCCTTGCCCAAAAAGATCTAATGACTCAGGGTGATGTTTTTCAAACCATCTTATTGCTTTAATTCTATGTGAATATAATTCAAAAGCATGTCTATAAGTTTTATTATTATTTATCAGAATGCAGAGTTTTTTCTTATCTATAGGCATTCTGGATACATTATTGCTTTGAAATGAATAGTTTGAAATATTAATTTTGAAATATTTTTTATTATCAACAAGCAAATCATCCCATGTAAATATTTTTTTAAAAAACTTATGATTTTCTAAGTGAAAGTTTTCTGGTTTGATAACTTCACACTCATGCAACAGTAAAAAAGATTTCTCAACAGATTCGTTGGCTGGCATAACTTTGGGCATATCAAGGTATACTATTATGTCAGATGATACTATAGGATTGATATCGGAAGTTGAAAGATCATAGCCTTTCAATTCGAATTCTTTCTTAAGCAAAACATATTTTTCAAAAACATTATCTCTATTTAGAGGACTCATTGAATCAAAGATAATATTATTATTTAGATAGTTTGATGTAACAAAAGAAGCTTTTTTCATTTTATTTAGAAATATTTATATTGTGACAGGCTGAGATTAAATCTGCTTTCAAGTAATACATTTTTAGCCTTATACCTTTGTTTGATAATATCTATGATGTCCTTTTTGACAGTAATACTTTTCATTTCAAAGAAACAATCAGGTAAATAATTTTTATTATTTATTAAAAATGATCTCAGTAACTTCCTTACCATTGGATATTTAATCATGAAGTTAGAATGATCGAGTTTTAAAGATTTATAAATAACATTTTTTTTAGATGGGTTTGTAATAACATTTTTTATATTAATTTTTTTATCAATAGTGACTCCCAAAAAATCAACAAGACATTTAATAAATTTATGGGGTGATTCAACAAATAACTCATACGGTACTACGCAGACGTTCTTTTCGTTAAAATTTGATAATATTGAATTAATATAAATATTCCAATCTAATTCAAAGATTCCTTCATTGGTCTCGCCACCAAATAAAACCTCAAAAGGGATGTATTTTTTAAATCTATCTTCCGTTAATAAAAATTGCTTCCATAAAGACTGAGCAAAATCAGTTTGCCTCCTTATTACAAAGATTATTTTAGTCACTCCGGATTGTTTTAGTAACTTCATGGAGGTATCACACGTTTTTAGCGATAAGCCACAAAGACCCTCTGAGCTTAGCAGCAAGGGAGTTGTAAGATTACTATGGCCGACTCTAAATAAATCAACCTGCTTTTTATATTGTTGATACTTTTGATTAATTTTTTTTTCATAGTTCTTTTCTCGAATAGAATCTTTTAAGATCATCTCATTTAAGTACAAATCCTCGTACCAGAATCTGTTGATTTCCCTAATATAATCTAAATTCTTTGGCCATTTGAAATTCTCATCTGTAGAGTAATATGTATCGAAAAGTTGTGGAAAGATGTGATTTTGTAAATATGTTGAGCCGGTCTTTGTTAATCCAATGTGTGCTATACTCTCAATTTCAGAATAATGAATTTTGTTGCTCATGTCATACCCGCTGTTGTAAGGAAATTATCCTATATTAATTAAAAAATATACGTTATTTTATGAAAGAAGCTTTGAAATTAAACGATGATTAATAATAATTACATACTCAATCATAATTTTTAATTTTTTTTATTGCATTCCAAATTTAAGCTTATCAAAGTTCCGTTTTCTTTGTCCATGTGAGGAATATAAGCTTGAGAATAATCGTCAACCTCAGCATGTTCTGTTTCTCTCCAATCATACTCTCTTACATTATAAAAATTATTTTCTTCAAAAAGAGTTGTCAGAGATTTCTTATCAAAGATGTTGTAGTGAATATTGTATAAATAATCTTGACGGCCAAAAACTGGCCCTTTAACAAGATCGAGGTTCTCCGTATTTGTATAAACTTTACATATTCGTTTAAAATCAGGAACCGATGATCGCAATAAGCCATTTGGCTTTAACACTCTATTCCATTCTTTAACTACTCTAGCAACTTCATTGATTTTGAAATGCTCTAGAACATGACAATTATAAATTAGGTCCACTGAGTTATCTGCAATAAAAGACAAGTTATCAATTGATGATATGTGATCAATATGGGGGTAATCAAGGATATCGATGTGAACAAAGCCTTTGATGAATCGTTTTCCGCAACCTAAGTGTAATTTCATTTGAATATCATATCACATAGTCACAGTTTTATAATTATACGCTAGCATCATTTACTGTCATATTTTGGAATTGTGTTATACGCCATTTAAACGCGTCATGAGTGGGGCGTATCATTTGTAATTTTCTTACTGATAAGATCTTTAAATGTAGTTTCTTTAATAATTCTTCCTCCTTCAACTTGATAAATTTGTTCACATTTATCGAGTGAACTGTATCTATGAGATATCATAATAATTGTTAAGTTGTCATGAAGATTATGTAAATTGTTGATCACTGTGCGCTCTGTTTGCTCATCAAGTGAGTTTGTAGCTTCATCAAGAACAATAACTTGAGGGTTCCTATAGATAGCCCTAGCGATACCTATGCGTTGGCATTGACCACCTGACAACTTGATACCTTGCTCACCGACGTAAGTAGTGTACTTCTCTGGTAAGTAATTATTAATGTAGCCATCTAAGTCAGCAGCTTCTGCGGCTCTTTTAACTGCATTCATATCAATTTCATCAGCAGGAACTCCAAATGCAATATTTGCTGCAATAGTATCACCAATAAGATGTATTTTTTGTGGTACATACCCGATCATCTTTTGCCATGATATTAAATTTTCATGAGCGATAACCTTTTTATCAATCTCTAGTGTACCTTTTTGAGGTTCCAGTAAACCAAGTATTATATCAACTGTAGTGGTTTTACCACTTCCAGTAGTTCCAATAATTCCAATAGTAGATTTTGCGGCTATTTCTAAGTTGATATTTTCCAAGATATCATTTGTAGATTCAGGATATCGATAATGAATATTTTTAAGAGTAATGCTTTTATCAAAAATGATATTCTCCAAGCACTCAGCTTTATCTAAAATTTTTAATTTATTAAAATCACTATATAACTTATCTATAATAGGATTTACATAGCTAATTTTATTTATAGAACTATATATTTGGTTAAATGATGGCGCTATACGATAGGCAGCGAATATGAATAATGAAAATGATGGTAGCATTTCAATAAAATTAACATTAGTTTTCATCATAAAAAGTAGAACAAAAATTAATCCACCAAATATCGTTGCCTCGAGAATAAATTTAGGTAATTGATTAATTATTTGAGAATGAGTTTCACTTTTCGCAAATGTGTCTGAATATTTAGAGAATAATCTAAGATAAACATTTTCTAGTCTGCTCAATTTCATTTCTTTGATACCTCTAAACCCTTCTGAAACAGTTGTAAATCTTGACTGATTGCTATCAAGCGCCGACTGTCCTAACTTTCTAGTGTAGCTTCGAGATAATATATAAAATAAAATGTATATACTTCCCAATGTTGTTGCTAAAATTATTGAAATCTTTGGTGTCAGGTAGACCAATAATGAAATAATGAAGAATGAAATCATCACTCTTGCAATCAATTCCAGTAGTGAATTAAATCCATTCATAATTACATTGCCTACTTCGATCAAGATCTTTCTTCCAAGATCTGCACTGTGTTGGGAAGCAAACCATGAGTAGGGTTGATGTAAGTAAGACTCAATCAAGCGTCGACTCATATTAAATCTTAATCTCTCGATATATTTAATCTGTGAGTATGTAATAAATGCTCTTAGTGAAATAGAGCTTACTAAAAGTACAAAAACTAATACGCCAATATAAAAAGTAAATTCATTTGAGTTCGTAATGCCTAAATCTAGTGCGTATTGATAAATTTCACTCAGTAATATATTAGACTCAATAGCTTGAGGGTTTGAAATAAGAGCAATAAATGGAAAAATTGATCCTATTCCAATTAACTCAATTATACTTAAGATAAAAATCATAAAAGTTAATATCATAAACTCTCGACGCTCACTAGGCGAGAGTAAAAAAAGTAACTTCTTATATGTACTAATGATGTCTAACATAATCCTGATAGGTTTTGTATAAACCTTCAGTCAAGTTTATTTTAGGAGAAAATCCTAACTTATGAATTAGTTGACAATCTAGAAGTTTTCTTGGAGTTCCATCAGGTTTTGATGAATCAAATTTTATTTCTCCGTTAAAACCAATAATGTTGCTAATAATTTCTGCAAGTTTTCTTATAGTTATCTCTTCAGAGCTACCAATATTAATATGACTATTTGCTTGAAATGTATGCTGATGATAACCTTTCTGATTAATATTCATAATATGTATACAAGCCTTAGCCATATCATCAACATGAAGAAAATCCCGTTTAGCATTGCCTGTGCCCCATAAAGAAACAGTCTTATCATTATTAATCTTAGCATAATGAATCTTTGCTATTAGTGCTGGTATAACATGGCTATTTTGTGGATGATAGTTATCACCTGGTCCGTAGAGATTTGTTGGCATTACACACCTATAATCTATTCCATGGCTTTCCCCGTATTGACGATTGTAACTCTCACACATTTTTATACCCGCAATTTTAGCAATAGCATATGCCTCATTAGTAGGTTCAAGCTTGCCTGTAAGAAGCTCACTTTCTTTTATTGGTTGATTGCTCAGCTTTGGATAAATACAACTTGACCCCAAAAATAAAAGCTTTTTTACGCCGGATAAAAAGGCTCCATGTATTACATTCAATTGAATCATCAAATTCTCAAAAATAAATTCTCCCGGAAGTGTACTATTTGCATATATGCCGCCAACTTTGGCAGCAGCTAAATATATCTGATCGACTTTTTGTCTAGCAAGAAATTCATAAACAGAAGATTGATTGAGAAGATCAAGCTTCCCCTTGTCTTCGGTCACAATACAAACATTGTTATTTTCAAGATTTCTTATTAATGAAGAACCAACCATTCCTTTGTGACCTGCTATAAATATTCTTTGCTTAGACACTGATTTTATTCTTTATAGCACTGACTTCATTTACACTTTAGCCTTCTTAAATGATACCAGCTCTAAATCTTTTTCAACCATCTCTTTTACTAACTCGTTAAATGAAATTTTTGGTGACCAACCAAGCTTTGATTTTGCTTTGCTTGCATCGCCTATCAAAGACTCAACTTCAGTTGGCCTGAAATACCTTGGATGTATTTTTACAATTTCATGGCCATCACAAATACCAGTCTCTTTTAGTCCTTCTCCCGTCCATGTAATTTTCATATCAAGAAATTTAGCTGCTAAATCTATAAACTCTCTAACTGTGTATTGAACGCCTGTTGCGATAACATAATCATCAGGTTTTTCTTGTTGTAGCATAAGCCATTGTGCTTCAACATAATCTTTCGCATGCCCCCAGTCTCTTTTTGCGTCTAAATTTCCTATATATAAACAATTTTGTAATCCAAGTTTAATTCTAGATAGTGCTCTTGTAATTTTCCTTGTAACAAATGTTTCGCCTCTGATTGGGCTTTCATGATTGAATAGTATGCCATTACATCCATATATTCCGTAGGCATCTCTATAATTTGATGTTATCCAGTAAGCATATAGTTTCGCTGCTGCATAAGGGCTTCTTGGAGAGAATGGTGTGTTTTCGTTTTGTGGTGAGCTTTTTGTTGCTCCGTATAATTCTGATGTAGAGGCCTGATAAAACTTTGTTTTGTTTTCTAATTTTAAAATTCTAATCCCCTCTAAAATTCTCAAACATCCCAATGCATCGGAGTTAGCAGTATACTCTGGCTGCTCAAAAGATACAGCTACGTGACTTTGTGCTGCAAGATTATAAATCTCATCGGGTTGTATGTCTTGAATTATTCGGATTAATGATGATGAATCTGTAAGATCTCCATGATGAAGAGTAAATTTTTTATCATTATTCAAATTTTCATCATATAGATGGTCTATCCTATCTGTATTGATAAGAGAAGATCTCCTTTTGACACCATGAACTTCATAATTCTTGTCTAAAAGGAATTCAGCAAGATAAGCACCATCTTGCCCTGTGATGCCTGTTATAAGAGCTTTTTTCATTTCATTTATTACGATGTAAAATCAATACTATAATATACTATTTTTTTGATTTATTTGCACTAAAGATGCCAGCAAGGATTAAGCGACAACTATAATAATAATTTGGGCTTAATGTATTTCAGAATTTGATCAACACAATGCTCAATAGTGGCATTAGTGGTATTGATATTTAATTCAGGATTTACGGGCTCTTCATAAACAGAACTTATGCCAGTGAAATTTTTAATTGAGTTCATGCGAGCTTTTCTATAAATGCCCTTAGTGTCTCTTAATTCGCATGTTTTGAAATCGGCGTTGCAGTATACTTCAACAAAATCGCCCTCTGGTAATAGTTTACGTACAAAATCTCTATCTTTTGTAAATGGACTGATAAAAGCTGCCAAAGTTATTATGCCCGAGTTCATTAGGAGTTTTGAGACCTCGCCAGCCCTTCTAATATTCTCATTGCGGTCCTGGTCACTAAAGCTTAGGTCATTCGATAAGCCATAACGAACATTGTCTCCATCAAGAACAAATGACTTATATTTTAGATCATAAAGTTGTTGATCTAATGCATTTGCAAGACTAGACTTTCCTGATCCTGATAAACCGGTAAACCATACAATAAGCGACTTATGTCCATTTAATTTTTCTCTTTGATCTCTTGAAATCAAACCTTCATTATAAAATATTTCAGTATCTATCATTTAACTTTTTGTTATGTCTTTTTTAGGTAATTCTCTCTATATCTTCCTCGTAGCATGCATCACCATATTGTATTTCTATAATGTGACATGCATCATTAAAAGGATTTAGTATTTGATGCCACTGATATCTAGAAACATGGTAATCATCAAATTTATTGAGCTTCATTTCAAATATTTTACTATCTTCACCATCTTTAGACTTAACCATACATGCACCTTGAGATACAAACCAAATTTCACTTCTTTTGAAATGTCGTTGAAAACTTGTATTTTTACCAGCATCAATAACTAGTTCTTTAACTTTTACTTGTTTTTCCTCGAATAGGTTAACAAAGTGACCCCATTTTCGTCCTTCTTCGAAGTATCGCCAATTCTTTAAAATCGAAGATGAGGAATTCATCTTATGATTACCCCCAATGCCAAATAAAAATTCTACACCTTTGATGTCCATCTCAAGAATATTATTGCCATCTCTGTCTCCCCCATTAGCAAAAAAAATCTTGTCATCAGGGAATAATCCTTTGACTTTTTTGAGTGCATTTTTAGCACTTCCGTGTTCATCATCTTCGAAATCTATTGCTAAATCTACACAACATAAGTTTTCAATAAGAGCTTTTCTTTCATCAAAAGGCATAAAACATTTGCCTTTTTTTCTAGCTAACCAGTCGTCACTATTAATTGCAACGATAAGTTTATCTCCTCTTTCTTTAGCAGCTTTGAAGTATGTTATGTGGCCAGAATGCAATGGATCAAAACCACCACTAACTACAATAATTTTCATTTGAAAATCTTTAGAGAATCTTTGTGCATACTATTCAACTCCTTGTCCTTTTGAATTGCTCAATGGTAATAAGATAAATAACACCTAAAAGTAAACCCATTATCAAGTATAATAGCAATGTTATATAAATACCGGATGAATGAAGTCCATCCGATGGTTCATCTTCAATTTTAAATAATTTCATACCAGAATTGACAGAATTAATAAATCTGTCGTGTTGTAATAAGTCTCTCATCATGATTCCATCGGGAGACTTAGATATAGTGTCCTCAATTATTTTTTTTTCATATAGTACCCTTGACGTATATTTATTTGTTAGAGTTGTATTTGTAAATTCAAAATAGTCGATAATTTCATTATAAGTATTTATATTCTTATGAGATAAATTAGCAATAATTTTCTTATCTTTGATCGTTCGTATATTTAAGTCAGATGATTTACTATTCTCAAAAAGAATTTCAACAGTATTTTCTCCCCAGTTTCTAAAATTATCTTCAGAGTACAGTTTATTTATGAATTCTTTCAAAATATTCTTTGATTTTATATTTATATTTCCAGGAAAAGATGGTACCAGGTCTACCGTGACTTCAATAGTTGAGTGATATTCGGCATCTTTAGTACCGGTTAACATAGTACCCATAAAAATAGAGATTAATAAAAAAATTATCATAACTTTTTTATTGTTCCAAGCCATTTTAATTAATTCAGTTAGTGTTATTTGACTTTTTAATGACATTTTTATTGAATAAATCTCCGGGGGTTATTTTAAATTACCAATTTGTTCTAGGTACTAGAAAATACTATCATATTTTGTAATGATTAATCTTTACTAATACACATTTTTTTATAGACTCATATATTACAAGATTTGAGTTTACTGCGTAGTATCTATTTTTTCTTCCAGTTCTCCCACACAAATGTATAGCACCAGGTTCTATGGTGAGACTCTGAAAGGCTAGTGATTATTTTTTTTCTCATGGAACTAGCATTCTTGATGAAAGTATGAAACTGAATCTGATACTGATTAACTAATGATAGATTATTTGTGGAGGCCATATGGAGAAGTAAGGGATATTCGCCACCCTCAATATTAATTTTCATTAAATTTATATTTGTTATGTTCAGCTGATTAATAGTAGAACTAAATTCTTTTAATTCACATTTAATGCCAGATTTATTTTTATATTTAGGATTAAGAAAAGATGACTCATCAACATTATCTGATAAAGTAAAAAATCCGTTTTGATCAGATAAGCCATAATTAAGTGGAGTTATCATATCATTGTTCATAAATCTGTTGAGGCAGATTTCATAAAAGTGTGGGTGAGGTTCAAATAGATAAACTTTACATCCATATTTATAATTAATTTTCTCTGCAAAATCTCCTTGGTATCCTCCGACATCAAACACTATAGATGTTTCATCAAGTTCAGGGTAGTTGGTCCTTAATGTTTCATCACCTTTATCTCTTGTCCATCTTCTGATCTCAAGGGTGAATTCGTCTTTAATAATATATAATTTGTATAAGTGTAATAGTCGGGCAATTACTTTCTTCATATATAAAAATGGATTTAGCAAAATTAGCATAAGGGGTTTATATCCGAACTACATTATCAAAATCCATATTCTATTATACTTTGATTAAATGGATGAAAAAGGTGTTTTTCCAAAATTACTTGTAAAATTTAATTTAGGTGTTTTCTCCGTGGGTCAGGGTGCCACAAACATTCCATTCGCTCAAGAAACTAAGACTTTTCAAAAGTATAAATTCCACAGCCAAACCTTATATTAGCGTCAACATCTGTAATAGATTTAGAGAGGTGTAAGTCACCTTTGTCGTCTACAAAATCAAAGCGCACTAATCGCATATTTTTCTCTATAGATGGATGTTTCAATATAGTGCTTGGATGAAATACACGGTGTGCGTTAAAGTGTATCTCATCATTTTTTCCTATAGGAAAACTGATGTACATTCGCCCATTTTCTTCAACTAAGTTCACAAGATTTTTTTATGCCTTTGTTGTGTCCATCTACATCAATAGGGTCACTATATCTGCCTAAGCCAAAGTGCTCAATCGCATGAAGGCACGACAAAGAATCTGTTTTACCTAAGTCTTGAGAATTAGTCAGATCTGCTTGATGATATTTAATATTTTCATGTACAGATTTTTCTAACGGGCGGATATCTATAACTTCAATTTCTCTGTATGATGCAACGTGTGCTACGAAACCATCGACACGAGATGCAATATCAATATGTCGTTTTGGATTATACTCATTAATAAATTTAGCCACCAAAAGATCTTGATGAAAATAGTGGCCCTTAGATATTCCGGCATTATCTGTATAGTCAGACATAATCATATAACTATGAGTTATCAGTCCACCTTGATTCAGCCATTCAGATTTATCTTTTTTAAACTTAGGATAAAACTTGTAGGAGAGAAATTTTCGTGGATCAAAACCTAGATTTACTAGAGCGCTCACAAAAGGCTTTATAATTTTTTTAAGTTTCTGCTTCATTTCTCACCTCGTCCTTTAGGTCATTAATTTTTAGAGAAAATCATCTTATTGAGAAGTTTGAGTTTGAACAGACAATTGATGATTTAGTAATTCTGTTCCGTTGTAATTAGTTTTGACACCTTTAATCATCGAAGTGAATGAGAAGTCATAACCACATCCAATACGAACATATCTATCATCTATGCATTTGC
>MDTB01054101.1_pt1 | contig 23997 bp, 20 predicted proteins | sample 811161 | NCBI WGS metagenome assembly MDTB01 (sample SAMN05326650, study PRJNA326480) | marine metagenome | isolation source: seawater | place: Mediterranean Sea | collected 2009
CATTAATTTTATTATAATTTATATCAATAAATTTTTTTTCTTTTTAGATGAGGATGTTAAATTATAAAATTTCATGATGAATAGGGATCATAATTTGCAATCTCCTAATAGAAAAGGAATTATTCTCGCAGGGGGGACAGGCACAAGGCTTTTCCCTTTGACTAAAGCCATAAGTAAGCAATTAATGCCTATTTATGATAAGCCAATGATTTATTATCCAATTTGCACGTTAATGCTTGCAGGTATTAAAGAATTTCTGATTATAACAACTCCTCAGGATGAAAAAAGCTTCAAGAATCTTCTAAAAGATGGTTCCCAATGGGGAATTAGCATTGAATATAAAACACAAAAAAATCCTGATGGATTAGCAACTGCCTTATTATTAGCAGAAACATTCCTAGATGGATCACCCTCTGCTCTTATACTTGGTGATAATTTATTTCACGGAGAAAATCTTGTTCAAAATTTAAGAACGGCTAATAAAAATTATAATTCTTCAACTGTTTTTGCCTACGCAGTTAGTGATCCAGATAGATATGGAGTTGTAGAATTTTCTGATAATGGGAAGGTATTATCAATTGAAGAAAAACCAAAAATCCCTAAAAGTAAATATGCAATAACAGGTTTATATTTTTACGATGAAACTGCTGTTGAAAAAGCAAAACAATTAAAACCATCAAAAAGAGGTGAACTAGAAATAACTGATTTAAACAAACTTTATCTTTTAGAGGGCAAACTAGAGGTATCACTTATTGGTAGAGGTATGACATGGCTGGACACCGGAACATTTGATTCTATGCATCAAGCAAGCAGTTATATTAGAACTCTTGAGAAAAGACAAGGTCAGAAAGTTTGCGCTCCAGAAGAAATTGCATGGAGGCTTAACCTCATAACAGATAGCCAGTTGGATATCCTTGCTAAATCTCAAGAAAAAAGCGGTTATGGTTCCTATCTCATAAAAATCTTAGAGGATAAAAACATTTATAAAAATATTGAAAATTTAACTTATTCAAATGAAATTTGAAAATTTAAAATCTCAAAGCAATACTGAGATTAATGACGTTTTTATTATTAAACCTAATTGCTTCGAAGATGATAGAGGTTTCTTTTTTGAAAGCTGGAATCAAAAAAAATTTGATTCAATTGTAGGAGAAGAAATAACTTTCTGCCAAGACAACCATTCAAGATCTGCTTATGGGGTATTAAGGGGTTTACATTATCAATTGGATCCACACCCTCAAGGCAAATTAGTAAGATGTACTTCCGGAATTATTTATGATGTTGCAGTTGATATAAGGAAAGATTCTCCTACATTTGGTAAATGGGGGGGGATAGTATTAAGTTCTGCAAATAAATTACAACTATGGATTCCAAGAGGCTTCGCTCATGGATTTTTGACAATTTCTGATTTTGCAGAAGTTCAATATAAAACTAATGGGTATTGGAATAGGGATTGTGAGAGATCTTTAAGGTGGAATGATAAAAGTCTAGAAATTAATTGGCTTGATCATCTCAATACAAAAGAACCCTTGTTATCCCAAAAAGACTCTGTTTCGCAGACCTTCTTAGAAGCCCAACGCAAAGGAGATATTTTTTGATGAAAGTCATGGTAACGGGATCTAACGGGCAGTTAGGGAGAGCCTTATTGAATTTAAAGCCTGATGGACTAGAAGTTATTCCAACTGATAGAAATAACTTTAATTTATTAGATTTAAAACAATGTAAAGAATATATTCTGGACAATAAACCAGACTGGATAATAAATGCAGCTGCCTACACAGCAGTAGATTTAGCCGAAGAGGAGCAAGATAAAGCCAGAATTATAAATGGAGAAGCTCCAACTGAAATTGCAAAAGCATTAAAAAAAACAGGTGGCAAACTTTTGCATATAAGCACTGATTTTATATTTGATGGAAAATCTAGTAATCCTTACCAGGTCAATGACAAACCCAATCCTCTTAGCATTTATGGCAGGACAAAATTATTAGGAGAAAATGGCATTAAAGATATCCTTTTAGATGATGATAATTATATTATTTTAAGAACTAGTTGGGTGATGGGACCTGTAGGAAAGAATTTCATTTTCACAATGCTTAAATTACATACAATAAAAGATCAGATATCTGTTGTATATGATCAAATAGGTTGTATGACAAGCACGAGTTCTCTTGCGAAAATTTGCTGGTTAATTGTCCAGAAAGATCTTGTTAAGAATGAAAAAAACCAAAAAATTCTTCATTGGACTGAGGCAGGTGCATCAAGTTGGTTTGATATAGCAACTGATATAGGAGAAATGGCATTAAAAATAAACTTGCTGAAAAAACGTGCAAAAGTTCTACCTATCTCCACCCATGAATTTCCCACTAAAGCAAAACGACCTAGTTATTCCCTTCTGGATTGTTCGATAACCAAAGAGCTATTGAACATTGAGAATAATTACTGGCGCAATTCATTACAAGAAATTCTTCAGGAAATAAAATTGGAAAACCATTTTGAGGTAAGCTAAATTTAAAGATAATTTTTAAAATGTATTCGGAATTATTTAAAAAATTCAAAAGAATTCTTATTACTGGAGGTAGTGGTTTTATAGGAGGTAATTTAATATCCAAACTTCTCAAGAGCACAAGTTGTGAAATCTTTAATATAGATAAGTTGGGTTATGCAAGTGATGAAACTTTAATTAGAAGATTTATAGGTCTAGGGAATGAAAATAGATATACATTTAAGCAAATTGACCTAACTAATGCAAATGCATTAGATAACGCAATAAAAGAAATAAAACCAAATTTGGTAATGCATCTCGCGGCAGAAAGCCATGTTGATAGATCAATAGATGGACCAAAAATTTTTATGGAAAGCAATATAATGGGTACCTTTAATTTATTACAAAGCAGTCTTAACTATTACAAAACTCTCGCATCCTCAGATAAAGAAGATTTTCTTTTTCATCACATCAGCACTGATGAAGTCTTTGGATCGTTAGGGCCGATTGGTTCTTTTAACGAAAAAACTCCATATGAACCAAGAAGTCCATATTCAGCAAGTAAAGCCTCAAGTGATCACTTAGTACGAGCGTGGAATGAAACTTATTCATTACCAACAATAATTACAAATTGTAGTAATAACTTTGGTCCATATCAATATCCCGAGAAACTACTTCCAGTTACAATCATAAAATTATTTAATTTAGAACCAGTTCCTATTTACGGAGATGGACAAAATGTTAGAGACTGGCTTTTTGTAGATGACCACGTGAATGCTTTGATGCTTGCCGCTGCAAAAGGAAGTATTTCAGAAACTTATTGTATAGGAGGTCACGGTGAGATGACAAACAAACAATTGGTTTATGAGGTTTGCAAAATAATGGATCAGATTAGGCCAAAGAATTCTCCGCATAGTAATCTAATAGAATATGTTAAAGATAGACCGGGTCATGATAAAAGGTATTCTATTGATCCAACAAAAATAAAGAATGAGCTAGGGTGGCGTGTAGAAAAGAGCTTCAAAGAAGACTTAAATTATACTGTTAATTGGTACTTAGAAAATCTAGAGTGGTGTGATCAAATTATGAAAAGACAAAAGATAGAAAGGAAGGGTACGCTTTAGTATCTAATGAGAAATAAATTAAATATCTATGCAGGCAATATCGATAAAAACACAACTATATCACTTATATTTGCAGCTTTTTGTAGATCATTTAGCCAATCACAGATAAATTTTTCAAATAAATGTGACCAAAATTCAAATAGCATAAATGTTTTACTGGGATGCGAATCAGAACTTAATAATGCAAATTTTAATTATTTAATAAAAGGGCAGCGGAATAAAATCATACTAAATGGGAAGCTCGGTAAAAATATTAAAAATATTCTCGATATTCGTGAAAATCAAATTGACGTTTTAGATAAAGATTTAAAGCCTGCTAATCATATAAACCCTTTCCTGAGTAATTCAATTGTTAAATACAATCAAAATATTTCATATCTAAGAAACTTTATAAGTACTCTCTCGCAGAGAACTACTTCTCGTTATGATTTTGAGCTTGAATGGAATAGTCATTGTTATGGTGATATAACCGCCAATGATGAGCTTCTCAATTTATCTCACAAATGCAGCTTAAAAGAAGAGGATTATTTAGCTTATATACAGGGGGCTAACAATTATAAAACACCTTTAATTGCTCAATTTACAATTAATACAAATTTGATAATTTGGATAAATAGAAACTTAGGGCTTGTAGATCTTCCTGAATGGAATATAATTGAGCACTTCATTGCAAATGCATATTTTAATAAATATCCTTGTATTCCTTATATCTCTGAATTTGCAAAAACAGACAATGGATTAATGACCATGAGACTAGATTGTGATGAAGATATAGAATCCTCCCGAAAAGTTTTCGAATTGTATAAAGAAAATAATTTTCCTATATCTTTAGCTATAACCACAAACCAATTGGAAGGAAGGGAAATCTCACCATTACCGAAAGATGTTAAAGATAATGGAGGTACGATATTAAATCACTCTCATACACATCCTATTAATTGGGGCGGGGATAAATCCAAAATTAGAAATGAAATAGAAATATCTACAAAACTAATTAAGAGTGTTTATGGTATTAGAACAGAATATGCAGTATCGCCATTTCATCATTTAACTTGGGATGCTTTAGATGTTCTTAATGAAATGGACTACAAAGGGGTAGTTTCAGGTATTAGCTCATCGCATCATGAATTTTTATACATGCGGGGAGGTTTTATTAATAAAAACCTGAATATTTTATTACATTCTCAGCAATGCATGATTCATGGCGATTGTATAACAAAAAACAGATCATTAGCTGATTATCTTTTCGCATTTGACTTGTTTTCTAAATTAGGTTTTTCAATGGGATTTTTAGACCATCCAATTTCACAAAGATATGATTATGGTTGGGGATCTCCAGAAAGGCAAGTTGAATCACATAAAGAAATTATTAATCACTTAATTAAGAAACAAATAAAATTTGTAAATCAAGAAGAAATTTTTAAAAGATTAGAAGCAAAAGACAAACTTCAAATAAAACAAATTGAAAAAGAAAGTATTCAATGTTTAGTTATAAAAAACACCAGCGAATACTGCTTATCCGTTTCTTATGCAGATAAGAAATTTAATTTGCCTCCTTCAAATACAACAATAATAGAGCTTTCAAAGAATCTTAAAAACTAATTTTCTTGCATTTTCTAATCTAATAATGCAACTCTTAATTGTTTATATTGAGTTCCTGAGAGTTTAAAGTCTTTTTTAGTTCCTGAATAAATTAAATTATCTAAATCACTATTGGTGAATTCCTTTACTTTATTTTTTATAACCACTAAATCATCCATATTTTCTGATTCAACAAGAATTTTAACTATTTCCTTTTTCGCATTTATTTGGAATTGAAGGTCTCTAACGCCACCAACTTGAAAAATGACATCTTCAAGTGTAGCCGTATTTAATTTATCCTCGTTATGCTTCACCAAGGTGTGTTCTCTACCATCCTTCATTTTAATATGCCTCATACCCTCAATTATGCCTTTATCTTCACAATAATCACCTGTACGATATCTTATCAAAGGCATTACCTCATTATTCAATGTTGTAATTATTATTTCTCCATCAGAGTCAACCTCGACAAATGTATGAAAATCTAGGACAGATAAATTAATATTATTAGGCATTTGATATGCAACAACCCCAGCTTCTGCTAAACCATATCTATCAATTACCTTAGTTGAAAAAAATTGCTCTATGTTATTTCTATTAGTTTCTCTTAGAATTTCTCCACTAGTCTCAATTAATGGTATTTTAAATCCCTTTAGATTTTTATTAACTAATCCACTTATCTGACTTGGCATCCCATGAAGGAGATTTGTTTTCTGCCTTTTTAAGAACTTTAAATATTTCAAAATTGATGATTCATTAAAGTCATTTACAAAAATATTGACTCTATTATTTGCAAACTCTTTTATAAATTGGCTAGTTTGGGATTTAAAGTCTAAAGACCTTGTGTCGGTAGCTAAATGTACCTCCTTATTCGTTAACTTATGCCCGTAACAATATCTACAAAAAATAGTTACTGCTGAACTCCAATCGATTGCTTCTTGATTGTAGGCAATTGAAACTCTTCCCCCAGTTGAACCATTGGTAAAACAATAACTTAATTTTTCTGTTACATCAGGCTTCAAAAAAAACTTTTTTTTATCGATTAAGGTTTTTTTGTCGATGGTTGGAATATTCTTTAACTTGTCAATTTGGAAATCAAGGAAAGTATCTCTTATATTATTTTTTTCAGCTAATTCGTAATAATAGGGAATTGTTTCATATGCATTTTTAAGTGTGGCGGATAATTTTTTGGAGAGAATCTGATCCCTATCATTGCAATCTTTCTCATAATATTTCTTAAGAATGAGAAACTTTTTAAAAATATTTCTCTTACTTACCTTGTCAGTGATAAAAAGGGATAGTTTTTGAATTGACACAAATTTAGTTGCCTAATATATGTTATCTTACATTATAAGTTTGTATTGGTTTATCAACTATTAATGTTAATAAAACAAATGAGTTCAGCCAAAGAAACTAGGCTATCAGCTCATGGAAAAACATTTCATTATGATATTTCAAAGTTTCCATTCAAAGATGAATTAGAGAAGCTTTATGGAGTTGAGCTTTATGATTTACATAATTGGTTAGGTAGTTTTGACAAATTTGAACGAAAAAACGACCAGCAAACAATTGCTCATAGAGTCTTTTATTCTAATTATAAAGATAAGTTTGAACCCACATATCATAAATTCATATTGAATGTTTTAAGTCATATTATTGATTTTCCATTTGCTTACCAACAAATACCAACTTTTAGAATTGGATTACCTGGAAATAGATTCGTAGGAGAATTTCATAATGATGCAAAATATAATCATCCAGACTTTGAATTAAATTTCAATTTAGGTTTATCTAATTATGCTAAGCCTTGCTGCCTGATGTCGGAGATGGTACCAAATTCAAATGAATTTTTTCCATTGGAATGCTCTTATGGTGAAATATTTAGTTTTAACCATATAGACTGTTTACACGGTTCAGAGATTAACACAACTGATGAAACAATGGTTTCAATTGACTTTAGGATAGCTATGATGCCCTTCTACAAAGAAGTAAAAAATAAATCAGTAAACATGAATACTTCTTTTAGCGTTGGAAGTTACTTTTCTAATGAAATAATTAATAATTGAAACAAAACAAGTAATCTTTCCAACTAATCACACCATAAAGCAATTTTATATCTATATTTCTCCACGAAGTAAAAACACATCATTACTGCAATAAATTCAACTACTATTATTTTAATTATATTTAAAATCCCAAATTCACCTGTAATAATTGAATTTCTTACCAAATCTAAAATTCTGTATGGGATATTATAATTAGCCACCCAACTATATTCCTGCAATTTAGAGGCGGGGTAAAGAATTGGAGATGAAAGAAAAATTAGAGTTACTAAAAGTGGAACTAATTCTGCAAAATCTCTTACTACGCATCCAATTATTGAAAAAATAATTAATAAATTTAAATTGAAAAGCATGAAAGCAACTAAAGGAAGAATTAAATTATGAAAATTAGAAATCAATTCACTATTAAATAGTGCAACAAAAAACAATATTGATGAAAGTCCAATAAATAGGTTTTGTAGTAAATAACAGTACTTTCTTAAATAAATTGAACGCAGCTTATAGTTTGTTGTAAGTATCATTTCAGAATTATCAAGAATAAATCTAGATCCAATAGACATAGCATCAGCGATATTATTCCACAATGTAATTCCTATAGCCAAGTATGAAAAGTATTTAACATTTTCATTAATTGAGCCAAATATATCTCCGTATATTGTGCCCAATATAGAAGCTAAAAGCACCACAGATATCGCAATCCATATTTCACCAAGATATGTTTTTGAATATCTTGCTTTATTATCCTGCCAACCTAATTTCCAATAGTTTTTTATTTCCCTACCGTATTTTTTGAATGGAAATTTATAGTTAGTATTATTTAATTTAGTCATGCATTTTTTAATCTTTTATTATTTAAGGTTTTTCAATATTCATCTGAATTATAAAATTTCAAGGCATCTTCTAAATCACCATTAAACAAAATTTTACCTTTTTTTAATACCCAACCTTTTGAACAAAATTGTCTTAAGAGATCATCAGAATGAGAGGCGAATATTAAAGAACCATTTGTACCCAAAAATTGTTGTAATTTTTTTTCGGCTTGGTTAGCAAAATCTTTATCTCCTGTGCCAAAACCTTCGTCAATAGCAAGATTATCAGAAAGTCTAATTGAAGTTAGTAAACTGAAAGTTAATCTTGTTCTCATTCCTTCGCTATAGTAACAAATTGGTTGATAAAAAAACTTACCAATCAAGCAAGAATTTTCAATCTCTTTAATAAACTCTTTTAAAACTATATTTTTAGATTTAAGCAAATTTTGATAATAAAATGCTTTTGTTGCTTCATAACCAGACAAGTCATGACTGACATTAAGACCTCTAGAGATCATCGGGAAAAAGAGATCCCCACTTAAATTACCTAATGTAGGTTTATAAATTCCACTCAGTAGTTTTAGTAACGTACTCTTACCTGATCCATTTGATCCAATTAAAGCAATCCTATCACCTTTGCCAATAAGACCATTTATTTTATTAAGGACTAATATTTTAGATGAATCTTTATCTAGATTAGATTTTTTTTCTTCAGTTTTAATATTATTTGTGGCTATTCTCTTAACGTAATTTATTAAATTTCTTTTAATTGTCAGGCCTTTAGAGTTCATACTATAAAGGTATAAAGAAACATTTTCTAGTTCAGTCATTTATTTTATAGAAAATATTAAGCATTAATCGATTTGATTTTAGCAGACTTAATTAATTTTTTAATAGCAACGAATTCAGGTTTTATATTTTTAAGTATCAATAAGTTCTTCAATACAGGAAATTGCTTTTGATATTTTTTCAAAGCCTTTTATATTTATAAATTCTTTTGTCTGTTTAATATTTGATAAATTATAAAAGTACTTTTCCTTTAAGTTTATTAAATCATCATCTAAATCAATATATTTATAATTTGAAGGAAAATAATCTTCATAACAGCTCAGTTTATAAGTCATAGATGGTATTAAATATTGAATAGAATCATATACTGGGATACAAAATCCCTCATGTAAACTAAAACTTACAAATAAATTCATTGTTAACATTTTTTTTATCATTTCTTTATTAGAAAGTTTATGAAAAAACTTAATATCTTTATTTTTAAATTCTCTAAAAGAATCCTCTCCGAATACATGAATTGCATCTAATTCAGAAAAGGCAGTAAAAATATTTAATTTAAATTCCGAAATATCCGTAGAAAAAATATCAATCAAATTTTTTACATTCTTATGATTAGCTAAAGTTCCACAATAAAAGGCATTTGTTTTTGTATTTTCATCATTAATAGATGGGGTTAAATCCTTTTTAAAATCAATGGGAGGCATAATGATAAATTTATTTATTTCAGAAAAAGTTTTTCCTGTATTAAGAAAGAATTGTTTTTTTGAGGCTGTAGAATTTGATATGAACAAGTCAAATTCATTTAGCAAATATATGTCTTTCAGACCTTTTAAACAATTATTATATAATTCACTATTCTTTAAAAAGTATTTGGGAGGTGTTATACCATGATAGTAAACTATTCTTTTCTTGAATTTTAATTTAAGTAAACTTAAAATCCTTACATCACTTATTGAATAATGATATAAGAGGATATTATTATCCTCATGTTCCTCCTCATAATCTTCAAAATTAATTACCCCTTCAATATTAGAGTAATGAGCAACAACTCTCGTAGGATAATTTTTTGAAAAAATTTTATTAAAGTATAAAACAGAGTTTCCAACACCATCCATTCCGACAATATTTTGAGAATAAATTATTAATTTCAAATTAATTCCTCATAGATATTTATTTGTGAGTTACTACATCTTTCCCAAGTGAATTTTTTTATTTGATTTTTAGATACAATTCCATCACTGGGATTATTTAATATTTTTTTTAAAAGAGAAGATAATTCTTGAACATCGCCTTTTTTACCATCATAATATGTTTTTATATCGCCAAAATACTCTTCGGCAGAACCTTCTTTAGTAATTATTAGTGGAGTTTTCAATGCCGCCGCTTCAAGTGCAGCCAATCCAGGAGTTTCAAGAGTAGAAGGCAAAACAAAACATTTACTATTTTTAAAAAGGTCAATAAATTCTTCAGAAGAATTCTCAACATACCCAATATATTTTACAAATTGATTATTATCTAAATCAAGTGATTCAAAGTAATCACTTTCCCTTATATGACCTGCCAAAATAAGTTTTAGATTATTTAATTTGCAAGCTTCTAATAATATCTTTTGATTTTTTCTTCTTTCAATATTGGCAAGACACAAAACATAATTATTCTTCCATTCTTTGGGAATCAGAGAAGATTCTCTATAACTATCTTCTCTTTTCGTTAATAAATTTGATTCAAAACCATTATAAACAACACGGAATTTTTCTTGATTGATATTTAAAACTTTACTCAACTGTATTATTTCTTTTTTGGAATTTACAATTATCAAATCAGCTATTAAAAGTTGAAGTCTTATTTGATCTATATTGTATTCATTAACTTTATCTGCAGTAATCCATAAAGAAGCACTTACCACAAGTTTTTTACCAAGATTTTTTAAGTAATTACAAAAATCTAGAGATCCGCCCATGCAAGAAAAGAAGTGATAAATATCAGAATTAATCTCTGGATCCCATTGATTAAATTTTTTAATATTGATTCCTCGTTTTTTAATATTTACATATAATTTATTTAATTGAATTTCTCCACCTCCTGGAGTGAAATAAGCCCATGGATATGTGAGATAAGAAATATTCATGATTAATCAAAATTGATTTTAAATTATAAATTCTTGGTAATTTTAAGATCTGAATCTAAATTAATTTGAAAATGTACCCTTAAGATCAAAATCTGATATAATTTAACATTAATTTTAGTTAATATTATTATATGGTTATTGAACATCTTGAACATTTTGAAAATATTGATCAACAAGTAATCAAAAGAGCCTCAGGGTTCATAAATAATGGTCTTCTTCTTAATATTAATAAAATAATTCTTATTATCTTTTCTGATGAAAGCTTGAAATTTGGTAATAAAAATGAAAATAATAAAGGTTGGTTTGATGAAATAATTAATTCTTACAAAGTTTATTTAAAAGAGAAACTTATTATATGCAAATTAGATTCAAATACTGATTTAGATAAACTAAAAAAAAACAATAATTCAATTTTTATTTTTTTAAGAAAAAACGCAAGAATAAGGACAGATTTTTTACCAAAAATACTGCAATATCAGAATTACATTGATAAATATTCAAATGAACGAAATTATATAATTACTTCAAATAACATTGTTATACAGAATCAAGATAAGAGATTATTAGCAAATGACAGCGAAAAAATTCCATCTAAGCCAATCTTATCTAATCCATTAAGGTCATTATTTGCTATCAATTCAAAAATAATTAAACAAGTTAAATTAAATGATTTTTTAATTAGCAAAAATAATATTGGTTTATCAATTATTTTGTCATTGCGAGAAAGATATGAAATATTTAATATTCCTATTCCTCTTTTAAAAATAGATACAGATTTTCAAGATATTAATCTTTTTTCAAATACTTACTTATATGGACTAACCTTCACAGAAGCTCAATATATTGAGGATAATCAAGAGAATATTCATAGTATTGAAATAAAAAAATTTGCGCAAAAACCTGAGAGTAGTTGTTTTAGATATACGGTTAGAGGAGAAATAAATGATAGTAAAATCAATGATGCAGAGATTTTTGCAATTATTCCTTTTAGAGATAACTTTGATTTCACAAACAGGTGCATGGATAGTTTTAAAAGTTCTATAGTTGAAAATAAACTTCGCTTAGTTTTAGTAGATAATGGATCTGAAGAAAATGAAGAATTAAATAAAATTAAAGAAAAGGCTGATATTTATATCCGGGTTGATGATGCATATAACTTCTCAAGTTTAAATAATATTGCTCTTATGGAAATATCTAAAATATCATCTAATGATTCAGATTTAATACTAATATTAAATAATGATTGTTTCCTATCCGAAAATACTTTGCAAGAGTTAATAAGAGGTATAAATATTTCAAAAGATATAAGTGCTTGTGGTTGCAAATTATTCTTCCATAATGAATTAATCCAACATGGCGGAGTAGGGATAACTAAAAATAAAAAACCTTTCCAACCTCATCATTTTTATCATATTGATGCAAATAAAAAAGATGATGCAAATGAGAAAGAACAAGAATCATGTATCAGCAATTTTTCATTTTTTGCTGATGGATGTACCGCGGCATGTTTATTGATTAAGAAGTTAGACTTCGAGGAAATAAATGGATTTGATGAAGATATAGTGCCATCTGCACATAGTGATACTTTTTTGTATTCAAATTTAAAGGAACTAAAAAAATATATAATATATAGTCCATTCGCGAAAGCTTCGCACTATGAGTCTTACTCAAGAACTTTTTATTATCCAGATGATTTAGAATCTCATCTTTCATTAATTAAGATGCGAAATATGAATATTATTAGTAAGGAAACTTTCATAATATAAGTTACAATAACTTAAACTAAGTTAAAAGATTTCAAATGAAATTTACGCTTTTTTATAGATTATTCAACTTCGAAAACTCCTATGAGAACTTTAAGTTATTTATAAATATTGAAAAATTCTTTAAATCTTCAAATTTTTATAAAAAAGTATTAATTGTTGATCCATTAAATGATTATATCAAGGATTATGAAAGGGGATTTTTTGATGAAATTTTTATAACTAATTTTAAAAATGACTTAGCAGGTTTAAGTGAATTTATTTTAACAAAAAAATTTCATCTCGATTCAAGCAATATATTATCTTTTCTTACTTCAGGATCAGTTGGACCCTTTATTAAAAAGAAAAATGATATACATTGGACATCTCAAATAATTTCTAAGATGGAAGATAATTTAGGAATTATTTTCCCGATAGTTGAAATACCAAGATATACAGATTACTATGGGTCAGTTTTTCTTAAAGAAAATAAAAAAGTACCTAAAGATTCATTCTCTGTGCCTTTTGGACATAGCTATTGTTTCCACCTAACAAAGAAAGGATTTGATTGTCTCTATGAAAAAGATTTTTTCCAATTAGGCGAATTAGATAAAGAAAAAGCAATTCTCAAATATGAAAGAATTTTAACCAGTTATATTTTAAACGAAGGATTAAAAGTTAAAGGGTTAAATGAACCCTTTAATGAACTTGATTTAGGAGATAGTAAGATTTGGGATAGTAGACATTTCTGTCTCTCTTACTTTGAAACTACTGATCCAGAAAATTTAGGAGATGGTAGCAAAGAAAATATTTTTAAATTAAATCCTTATCAAGTCAGATTTATAAAGAATATTAAACTTCCTCATATTTATAGACCTTTGCATCTTTCTGGAATTAGTGAAGAATTACAAAAAGAAATTGATTATTTAATAAGTAATTTTAATCATTAAAAACAATCCCTGATTCTTCAAATAATTCTTTTAAATTAGGTTCTAAAACAGTGGGATTCCATAACCCTCGATACTTAAAAAGTCTATGGTCAAAAATATGGGAATTATGCAATTCTTTAAAAGTATTTAATATATGGAAGATATCAATTTCTCTTTTAAAATCTGCCTTCAGATTTTTTAAAAAAATTACAAAAGGATGAGGAAATGTAACCTCTTCTTTAAGGTTTAATAGATGATCGATATAAGGGGATTCTTGATTAATAATTGCAAAGTTTAAATATAGTTTTAAAATTCCAGATATATTAGTGCAGGTAATTTTATTTGTATTAAATTTAAAAACAACATGATTCTCAATTAAATCTAAATCCTTATGAATGAGAAGGGATTCAATAAATTTTCTTTCTAAAAAATTTAAACAATTTTCATTAAAGTAATTATATAAAAATACTGGATCAGGATTGGATATATCAGGGAAAATTAATTGGTTTTTTGTATTCATTACAATTCGCTTAAAAGTAGATTTATAATTAACTTACTATATTCGATATTATAATAAAGTTGATTAGAGGATAGGTTTTCAATATATTGATTTACAAGTTTGAATATATAATTAAAATTATGTTCAATTGAATAAGGAATAAACTTAATTATTTCCTTAGGCAAATAAGGTAAATTGTAGTTCAATATAAAACCTGAAATTTTTAAATCTTCCATTGCTACTAATGGAATTGATACATAATCTGAAAAGTCTAAAAATATAATTTTTTCAACTATTTTAAGCTGATTTTCTGGCAAAACTATTAAATTATCAAGAACACTATAACTTGTATCAATTTCACTTAGGATTGGATAATTTTTATTGACTGGATTACAAAAGTAGAATTTTTTATTTTTATTTTCAAGTGCTAATTTATAAAAAAGCTCGTAAGAAAATGAGTATCTATGACCGTATCCAAAATATGAAAATAATTTATTGTCACTTTCTTTAATCTGATTAATTTTTATAAATTTATTAAAATCAAAATCAGAATTTTTTAATTTTGAGTTAAATACACAAAAAACATTATTTAACCCCAAATCCCTATAAAATTCGTCTTCGAAAATTGTAATAATTTTATCTGCAAATTTTAATGAATCAAACTTTATTATTGAAGACTCATATAGTAAATCTAGATATTCCTTTTTACAATCAACTAATTGAATAACGTTATATCCTTCTTTTTTTAAATAAGGTATTAGAAAAGAGTAAAAAACAGATGATATTAAAATATTGGAAACATTAGCATCAGCTTTAAGTTGGCTTATAATTTTTTCTTGGTAAACAGATTCCCTTTCTTTTAAATAAAGTTTTGATTCATAGTCATAAAGAATACATTCTTTTGTTAAATCTATAAATCTGAATCCTAATTCTTTGTGTAACTTATTCTGATTAAGTTCAGTAAGTAAGTAATTCCCCACAAAATTAAAATATTTTGGTTTTCTGAAAGTGCATATTTCACTTAAACCAGAATCATTATTTAAAGGTATTACATTACTACCAATTATTGTTAAATCCATAATATTCCATTATTTTTAAGAGCTTCATAACTTAAACATCTCTCTATTATATGTGGATAGCCGCCGCATATATGTTGAGTCTTATTAATAATAGGTTTACTTAAAAAATCAACTACATCAAAACTTTTAAAAACCTCCTTAAGAATAGCCGCAGAACATAGAAACATAGTACCTCTTGCAAAAATATTTCCAGCTAATTCTTTGTAAACTTTAAAATCTTCTATTTCACACTCTCCAATTCCTGAATATATCTCTCTGCAAGAGGCATTAGCTATCAAATCAAATTTCTTATTTGAAATTAATTCTACAAAATACTCGAATCTATTATTATAAATTATTTTTTCCAACATTTGATAAGACCAATAATCTGTAAAATTATTATTCAAGTGAGGACTTTTTTTTGTATGCATTAGAAAAATAATATCTGTTTCTTTAGGTTTAACATATTCAAAAATAGATTGGAATCCTAAGATATCCCTCCCTATATTTAAACAAATAGTATATTTAGGTTTAAATTTTTTTAAAGCATTAAATAATTCGTTTGAGATAGGTTTCGAATGCGAAATTATGATCTCGAACCCAAAAGAAAAAAGTTTAGTAAGATAATTGATTTGTTTTATTGCAACATCTTCGTAAAAAATATGAAAAAAAAGGTATTTTTTATTAGTCAATTTGTTTTTAGATAATTCTTTACTTTCAAATATCTTTATTTGATTTTCATTATTAATATTAATTTTTTCTTCGATATTTTGATAACTCTTAGAAAACATTTTATAAATATTATGACTTGACAATATTTCAGTATTAATTGCATTATTTGCCCAACTTTTTTGAAAAAAAACTGGAGATAAAAACCAATCAAAATATATATTTTTATTAAATCCTTGCCTTCCTTCTTCTAAACCAAACCCCATAAAGTGACTTAATAAAGATTCATTTGGAAGTGACTCTAAATCAGAATTACACTTTTTATATAATCCATTATCAAAAATATCGTCAAATATTTCTAATTTTTTTTCATTTCTTTCTTTAATCCATTTTTTCTTTTCCTCTTTTGATGATCTATTAAAAACTTTTTCCATCTCTAAATAAAAATCTAAATTGTCATGAACATAATATTTATTATTTTTTTTTAAGTAATTATTTCCAATATCATTTAATCGTAGCTCTTTTATTTCTTGATAATATTTAGAATCTTTTAATAGAATCCAGAATTTAGAAATAAATAAATTATCGCATTTTTGTTTAGATTTATTCTCAAAAAAATAGTTAAATGGAGAAAATAGTATAAAGTCTTCCCAGTTTCCAGTTGAAATAAATGTTTCAAGTTCATCAAAATCACATAATTTTTTATACTTAAAAAATGGATTTGGCCAATTAGTTAATTTGTTAATATTTTTATTATTGGGTATTAGTTTGTTAACCTTTTCAACAAAATCTAAATCCAAAAAAACAAAATTGGAATTTTTTCGCATTTTAGACTAGAATCTTTTCTTGAATATACCACATATAAACTTCCCCTATTTGGGAAAATAGATACGTATATGAGCAATTTAATATCTGAAAGAATAACTGATTTAGTCCCAAAAAGAATTTACGATGAATATACGACTAGAGATGATCTTCAAAAATTATTCAATCTAAATAATTTTATAGGGATAATAAATTTTTATTTATGGTGGAAAGAATATGCCGAGATTAAAGAATATAATTACTATTGGCTACCCTCAATTGAATTAAGCGAAAAGTTATTCACTTCAAAATTAAAAAACGGTATTTATAGTGCGCATATTTCAATAGCTAATAGATTTAAAAGTAAAAATGAATGCAAGAAAATTTTAAGTAAAGGTATAATAAGTAATATAGATTATAAAAAATTTAAGGATTGGTTAAGGGATAGTTATTATGATGTCCTCCCAAACAATAGCTATATTTTTAGTGATTTGTCAGATTTAGGAAAGGAAAATTTAATAAATAATTCTAAAACTAAATTTATTTCTTATAAATCAAATGAATATTTAATTATTAGTGACTATTTATCATTAATCTTATTATTTCTAAGATCAGCATCATATAAAAATCATTATCAAATAAAAATCAAAGAATTAATGATAGAAAAATCAACAAATATTTCTTTTGAATATTTACCTGAAATAATGCAATTCTTTAATCAAAAGATTTTGGCTAATGATAGCAATATTAAAATGTTTTTTTACGATTATTTAAATCAAATTAGTACAAATAATGATTTGCCAATTTTTCTTGATATACTCACGAAAAGAAAGGATATCAGGCAGCTATATAAAGAAAATACAAATAAAGAACTTTTTATGATTAATTGGTGGTATCAAAGTGGAAAAAAAGAATATAAATTCGCTAATAAATTAAAAATAAATTTTTCCGAAAAAATAAAACGTTTAATAGATAAAAAATTTTTAAAAAAAGAAAATATTTCTTTTGAAATTCTTATGAAGAGAAATATAGATGAATTTATACATAATTCAAAATCATTTACTGTCCCATCATTTCTTATCTATATTTATAATAAAAGATCGGATTTAAGAGATTCCTTTTACAAATCAGAACTTCCTTTTAGATTGTTTATATTAAATTGGTGGATTTCGTGTGGGAATTTAGAATATTCACATTTAAAATGGGAACCTCTCAATTCATTTAAGAAAAAGATACTAAATTATTTAAAATCATTTGAATTAAAAATTTTAAGTTCTGGTTTAAATAAATTTGAGGAATCAAATTTTGAAGATTATTTTTTGATATGCAGCTATTACGAAAAAAGAATCGATTTACAAAATGCTTTTAGAAATTCTTCTTCATTAGCAGACTCCCTTTATAATTGGTTTATTAATTCTGGAATAAATGAAGATGAAGATTTAAAAAATATTAAAGATAGATCCCCACATGAAATACTCCCAACTCTAAAAAAATATTTTAAAAATAAAGAATTTACTGATAAAAATAATTGTATTGATCCATTAAAGTTATTTACAGTTTTTGAGAGGATTAATAATTTCTTTATTATCCCAGATGGTATTGAGGAATTAACAATTCCATCATTCCTCATTTATATTTATGAAAAAAGACCTGATATTAAAAATGCTTTTTATAAATCTGAACTACCTTTTAGACTATTTATAATTGATTGGTGGATACTTTTCGGTAGAGAAGAATATCCAGATTTAAAATGGGAGCCTTCAAATTCTTATAAAAAAAATTTATTATCCTATATTAAAAATCTTAAGTTAAAAATTACAAAATCAGGGCCAGATAAATATAAACAATTAGTTATTGATGATTATATTTTAATTTTCAAACATTTCAAAAACCGTGATGATTTGCAGGATGCCTTTAAAAACTCTTCGTCAAAATCAACTTCTATTTATAATTGGTTTATAAATTCTGGTGTTCTTGAAAATGAGAACTTAAAAAATATAGAAGGTAGATCGCATTATGAAATTATTCCTACATTAGATAAATGTTTCATAAATAATAAAATTAATAAGCCAATTACTTTAGAACCAATAAAGTTATTTATAATTTTCGAAAGGATTAATAAATATTTTATTCTACCTGATGAAATATTTGATAGCTCTATTCCAGCATTCCTTATTTATATATATGAAAGCAGACAAGACATAAAAGAGGCTTTTTATAAATGTCAACTACCTTTTAGATTATTTATAATCAATTGGTGGATTTTTTATGGCATAGCAGAATATCCAGATTTAAAATGGGAACCCTCAACAGCCTACAAAAAAGATTTGTTGTCTTACATTAAGATTCTAGAATTAAAAATCACTAATTCAGGACCTGATAAATATGAGGAATTGCTAATTGATGAAAGTATTTTAATTTATAGATTTTATCAAGTTAGATCAGATTTGCAGGATGCCTTTAAACACTCTTCTTCAATATCAACTTCTCTTTATAATTGGTTTATAAATTCTGGTGTTCTTGAAAATGAGGGCTTAAATAATATTAAAAATAAATCTTTTTATGAAATAATACCTTCATTAGAAAGATGCTTAATTAATAAAAAAATTAGAAAATTAAATGATGGTTTTTATGAAAGGCTTTTTAAGACAATGGAATTAATAAAAAACTATTTTGTGATCAAAAATATAAGAAAAATGAAATTAGAACCTATTCAAGAAAAAGTTAAATCAAGTTTCTTTTCCTCAATAATGCATAAAGATATATTATCAACATCTATCGGCGTTTCAGATAAAAATAATAGATACGTTAAATCAGAAATAGCTGTAGTTGGTTTACATAATTATCAGCTAGGAATAAGTGAAGATGCTAGAAATATCTATAAGTCTCTCTCAGGAATAAAAAAATCTATAAAAGCTTCTGATATTCCAATAATTTCAAAAAACAAATTGGTAAATTTAAATTATAAGCTTTTCAATTTTGTTGATTCAAATAAAACAATCATAGTATTGCCTCCAACAGAATTAGTAACCCTTTATTTAAAAAATCAGTTATATTTTAATTCAAAAACAAAATATGCTCTTATACCTTGGGAACTACCTAGATTACATAGAAGTTTTATAGATATCTTAAGTAGTTTTGATCTTCTACTTGCGCCATCAAAATTTATCAGAAATAGCCTTTTAGAGGTTCATAAAAACGTCAAATTACTTCCTCATTTTATAGATTTAGATAAAAAAAACAAAAATAAAAAATATAAAGAATTTACTTTCTTATATTCAGCAGATCTGAATTCATTTATTAAAAGAAAAAATCCTTTTTGCGCAATTAAAGCATTCAAGATATTTTTAAAAAAAATTGGTAAATTTAATAAAAACGAACCAAAACTTATTTTGAGGTTATCTAATTTACGTGATGAACAATTTAAAGAAATCAATAAACATATATTAAATATATCTAATATTATTTTGATAACAAAGCACTTAGATAGAGAAGATTACATTAATCTTCTAGCAAAATCACATTGTTTTGTATCACCGCACAGATCTGAAGGATTTGGTAGAAACATTGCCGAGGCAATGTTTCTAAATACTCCAGTTATTGCAAGCGCATATTCCGGTAATCTAGATTTCTGTTTTGAAAATAATTCATATCTTATTAATGGTAAATTAATTCCGTTGAAGAGGGGAGATTATCCCTGTTGTGAAGATTCATCTTGGTTTGATCCTGACTATTTGCATCTATCTGAATTAATGTATGAAGTTTATACTAATTATGATGAGGCTATTAAAAAATCAAAATTAGGACAGAAAACTATTGAAAACAATCATAGTTTAGATATCTATAAGAAAAATTTAAAAAATTTACTGATCTAAATCAATAATTAAAAAATTTATAATTCTTTATTATAGTGAAATTATTAAAATTAATAAAATGCCCTGGAAAAATATATCTTCAAAAAAAGTTTATCAAAACAATTTTATTTCTGTTTTTGATGAACAAGTTTCTGCTCCAAATGGGTTTAAAACTCAATATGGTAGAGTACATTTTCATAGAAAAGCAGCCTCTGTTTTGGTTTTAAACAAATTAAATAATGAAATTTTATTAATTGGTCAAGATAGATATCCACTGAACTCTTATTCATGGGAAACAATACAAGGAGGTGGTGAGCTTGAAGAAACCCCTCAAGATATAGCAAGAAGAGAGCTCAGAGAAGAAGCAAAGATTGATTCATTTAAACTTAATTTTATTTGCAAAACAAATACATCAAACTCCGTAACTGACGAACAAGCATTTCTTTTTTGGTGTGATAAGAAGGATACTTTAATTTCAAAAAATGATAATCAGGACTCAACTGAATTATTATCTCGAAAATGGTTCAAATTAGATAATGTTTTAAAAATGATTTATGATCAAGAAATAACCGATTCTCTAACTCAGATATCGATATTTTATATTTTAAAAAACTTAATATAAATATTTTTCAAGAAAAATATTTGTTCTTATAACAAAAACTTTGAGAAAATTTTGTAAATTATTTCTTTCAAAATTTTAAATTAACCCCACATTCTGAATAAAAGTGATCTCCACATTTCTATCAAACTTAATTAAATTTAAATTCATTTCTTGCAAGTTGTTTAAATTTATACAAACCATAAAGAAATAATTTTTATCCTCATCAAAAAATTAATTTTAAATTTAAACTAGCCTTTCATTTTTACTATTTTATTAAGAAATACTAGAATAATAAAATTTTAAAATTATAAAAATAAAGTAAAATTTAAAGGTTTTAAGATTACTAATAAAAGAAAATTTTTTAACTTTTACGCTTCAAAAAGACCATTTTGTAAAATGTTGATTTTGTATTTATTATTAATTTCTCGAATTACAATTCCATCAAGATTATTTAAATATGATAAGTCAAATTTTAGAAATTCTGCTACTACTTTAATCGGACCTAAATGAGTAATAATTACAATATTTTGTTGTGAGATTAATTTTAAATATTTTTTTAAGGAATTAATAACTCTATCTCGCATAAATAAATTACTTTCCCCATTTGGATATTTTCTTTTTATATTATTTTCTAATTTAAAAAGTTTTTCAGTATATTTTTCAGGAACATTTTTAAGATATCCACCGTCAGTTTCTAGCCAATCAGAATCTATAGAAATTTCACTTCCAAATAACAAAGAGCCAGTTTCTAGTGATCTTGCAGCAGAAGTACACACTATTTTTAAATTCAATTTCTTCTTAATATCTTTAGTCTTATCTTTTAATTTCAAACATTCTTGACGGGCTTCATAACTTAATTCATCAAAGATTGAACCTGTTGAAGATTGAAGTAGGTTAGATATTGATTCAGCGTGTCTTATGAGATAAAGCAAAAGTTAGTTAGAAATAACATCTAAAATCTTATCACCCATTTGATCTATATTATAATTCTCTTTAACATCTATATATGCATTACCCCCTAATTTTTTTCGCAATTCCGTATCTAAAATAAGTCTTCTCATCCAATAAAGCCATCTACTGTGATCATTTCTAGTCAAAATTCCAGTATCTAAATGCTTAACAATTCCTTGATAGATATATGCGTCAGAAAAGATTGCAGGTATGGATGACATTCCATATTCCAGATATTTTATTGGGCTCTTACACTTATGAAAGTTAATTAACTCAGGTTCTTCAGAAGCAGCTAAGGGTACAATACTAAACCAATAATCAGATTTTGCTAATTCTAATTTATGATCTGAATAAGATTTACTTCCCAAATCTATATATCTTATCTTATCTCCCAATATTCTATTCTTATCTGAATAAATATTAATTTCTAAATCAGAGAATTCTTCTTGCAATTTATGAAGCGCCAGAATAAATTCACCTTTGAAGTTATTAAATTTAAGATTATCTGCATTAGTAAAAACTATTTTGGGATGTTGAGATTCTTTTCTTTGATTATTTAAGGTATATTTGTCTACATTAATTCCATGCTCGATTATAGTAGTTCGTCTTTTAAGATGTTTCCAGATTAATCTATCAAGGGGTAAATTACATGTTATTACCCTTGAAGAAATTTTAATAATCTCATATCCTATCGAACTGTCTTCAGTTTTACCATTTGAATAACTTGGGAAGTTAAAAATATTGTCATCTAAATCATAAATTATTTTTATTTTTAAAGACTTTATGACTCTTGCAATCTCTAAAGTTAATTTATCACAGGATTTATTTATAAAAGCAACATCAAAATTATTACTTTTTAAGTTTTCAATATTAATTTCATTTGGATTTAATACTACATATTGAAGAACTCCTTTTTTGGATAAATATTCTAGAGGTTCTTTTAATCTATTGACAATTGATCTACCCAATTGTTTGGAATCAACTAAAGATAATCTGTTAATTATAAGAGCTTTGATCTTCGTCAAATTTAGTTTTATGAATAATCTATTTTATAATAATTTGGGACTTTTTAAAAAAGATATGCCTTTCTTTAATCAAACTTGCAAATTCCATTTATTAAATATTGACTCTTATTTGATTTATTAGTGTTCCATCCAATATCAGAGAAAAGTGTTCATATTTGATCAGTAGATAATCTATAAACAATTTTTGTTAGTACCATATTTTGTTTTTCTATCCCTTATTTTAAACGACCAAAACCACCCCTGACTCCGATTTTTTACCTTATAAGTTCTACCCAATTTAAAGGTTTGCAATTGTGGAAACTTAAGAATGTCATTAAATACATTTTAGGTACAGAATTGACTAAACAACCATGGAGAAGCATATACAAAAGTTGTAACTTTACGAAAATGTCCTAAAAAATCTTTGATATGGCTAGCAAAAATAAGTGGGGCCAAGTGGACTTGAACCCTTGAGATACTGCATGCCATGCAGTAGTCAAAAGCCTTGTAAATACTGGAATTACAGGTTTTATGACAGTACTTTAACATAGCTGAGTTTAGGAATAAGTGTAGTTTTTTCTAAGTGTTTATAAGTAATTAAATCTATTGATATGAATAGCTTTTAGTACATTTATTAATTATACTTAGTCATAAAAAAATGGACAGTTGAATCAGTTCAAAATGCAGTCTGCAAATCACTATTTATTAAAAATTACTTTCCGCATCAAAACCATACAATATAGCTTTATGAAGTTGGGAAATTGCTTAAAAAAGCCTCAGAAAGCATGGTAAAACTTGTAAATCTCTTGGTGCCTTTTAGGATACAAATTTCAATAATCAACTGCTATAAAGTAGAATAAAAATTGGGAACGTTACGAAAGACTTTATAAAAAAATAATGAATAATTATC
>MDTB01037390.1_pt1 | contig 23996 bp, 27 predicted proteins | sample 811161 | NCBI WGS metagenome assembly MDTB01 (sample SAMN05326650, study PRJNA326480) | marine metagenome | isolation source: seawater | place: Mediterranean Sea | collected 2009
TAAAATTAACTATAGCATTATAAAAAATCAATGGTTTATTATTTGGAACAAAAATTGCTTCATTTGGCTCAAAGTCTAAGATAATTTTACTTGTATTTTTTTTTTGATTTTCAGGAACATATGGTGGATTAGAAACAATAATATCGAAAATATTATCAGGTTTATCTTTGAGGATATCAAATTTTTTAAAATTTATTAATGTCTTATTTATTTTACTATTAAAAATCGCAATTTTTAATGCATTAGTACTTTTTTCATATGCATGAACATCCCATTCCGATCTATTCTTTTTAAATGCGATTGATATACAACCGGATCCAGTTCCAATATCTAAAACTTTAATTTTTTTATTTTTTTTTTCGGATGATAATACCCAATTTACCAATTCTTCAGTTTCTGGTCTTGGAATTAGAACATTTTTATTGGTTTTTAAAATTGTATTTAAAAAATAAACTTTACCGATTATGTATTGTATTGGTGTACCCTTCTTAAGTTTTTCTAAAACGTTGATGAAATATCCAATCTTCGGAACTTTTTCATTATATTTTATAAAAACTTGTGCTTTATTAAGATTTAATTTTTCTTCAATAATTATATTGTAAATACTTTGAATTTCATTATCGCTATATAATAAAGAAATCTCTTTTTTAAAAAAATTATTTAGTTCTTTGAATGTCAATTAATAAATTTGAATTATAATCTAGGATTTTAATATAAATAATGGCAAACAACCACAACACTTTCATGAATAGATGTATAAAATTAGCAAAAAACGGAGCTGGTTTGACCTATCCGAATCCATTTGTTGGTGCAGTTATTATTGAAAATGATAAAATAATAAGTGAAGGGTGGCATATGAAAGCTGGAGAAATGCATGCTGAAGTTGCAGCTATAAAAGGACTAAAAAAAAAACATTCAAAAAATCTCACTTTATATGTTAATCTTGAGCCATGCTCTCACCATGGGCGAACCCCCCCTTGTTGTGATTTAATTATAAAAAGTGGTATAAAAAAAGTTGTCATTGGCTGTGAGGATCCAAACCCAAAAGTTTCAGGAAGAGGAATAAAAAAGCTTATTAATGGAGGAGTAGAAGTTATCTCTGGAATTCTTGAAGATGAGTGTATTGAGCTAAACAAAAGATTTTTTACAGTTCACAAAAAAAATAGACCCTACATTATTTTAAAATGGGCTGAGTCGGTTGATGGATTTATTTCACCACATAATAAAAATAAAAATAAGCCCTACTGGGTTAGTGATATTTACAGTAGACAATTAACTCACTTCTGGAGAACTCAAGAGAACTCTATTATGGTAGGATATAATACTGTGGAGAGCGACAATCCAAAACTTACTTCAAGACATATTTATGGTAAAAATCCGACAAGGATAATAATTGATATAAAGAATACCTTAAATCGTGACAAAAATGTATTTAATAAAGATACAACTACAATAATATTCAATTCTTTAGTTAATAAGAAAGAGAAAAATATTGAATTTATTAAAATCAATGAAAAGAATAATCTCAATGAAATTTTGAGAAAGTTGTATGAAAAGGATATACAATCGATAATAATTGAAGGAGGAAAAAAAACAATTGAAGAGTTTATCAATAATAAAAAATGGGATGAATGTAGAATTTTCAAAAGTAAAAGAAAGCTAAAAAAGGGTATAAAATCTCCAATAATACATTCAGATAAAAAAATTAAAAAATTAATCGTAAGTGATTATTTAGAAATAATTAAAAATAATAACACATAAAATTTTTAATAAATAAATTTGATTAAAGATGTATAAGAAGCTACCTTCTAAACGCTACATGAAAACATTAAAGATGTTAAAAAGAGTTTGTCCAGCACCAGCAGTAGTATTCGATCTTGGTGTTAGCAACCCTTTCTCAGATATTATGAAACTAAACAATTATAAAGTTTATAATACAAAAGGAGAAGATTTAGATGATAATCCAAAAATTACAATTCCAAAAGATGTTGAATTAGTAACTGGATTTGAAATTCTTGAGCATTTAGTATCACCCTACCCTCTTTTAAAAAGAATCAAGTGTAAAAAAATCTTTGTGACAGTACCTATTAAACTTTGGTTTGCAAGCGCATATAAAAGCAAGTCAGACCTGCGAGACAGACATTTTCATGAATTTGAAACATGGCAATTTGATTGGCTTCTTGAAAAATCTGGATGGAAAATTATTAAAAGAGAATATTGGAAAAATCCATCAAACAAAGTTGGTTTTAGACCAATACTAAGAAGATTTACTAATAGATATTATGCAGTGTATGCTGAGAGAGTTTAAATAAATTAGAGAAAAATCTATAATGATGTATTGTGATAAAAATTAATTTTAGGTTATTATACACAAATAATTACAAGAAAAAACATTTAAAAAATATTCAAAAAATAAATTTGAATTGAAAAGAAGTATTAAACAAATTTCAAACAATTTTGTTTTAATTAAAAAAAATTAAATAAGTAATAGCTTACACAGTGTAAGAAAATATTTGCAAGAAAATATTTTTTTTGATTCTATAATATGCAGAAAACTTTCTAAAAATTCAATAGAAAAAAAACTTTTTTAAAAAAAAATTTTTATTAATATTTGTGTTTCAATTAACAATATAATCAAAATCATATATTTTGTGTTTTGTTAATTTCATTATAACAATAAACAATTACATTATATGCAACAAACAGCTCAAAACACATGGTCAAATTGTCTTGAGTTTTTGAGGGATAATATAAATTCGCAAGCATACAAAACTTGGTTTGAACCCATCAAACCACTTAAAATCAATAATGGCTCTCTTAGTATTGAGGTGCCTAGCAAGTTTTTCTACGAATGGTTAGAAGAACATTACATTAAAATTTTAAAAGTTGCATTAGAAAAAGAACTTGGCAAAAACGCAAGACTTGTATACGTAATCAAAATGGAAAACAAATTTGGTAACAGCTCACCCTTTACTGAAAAAATACCAAGCCAAGGAAATGATATTATAAAAATACAAGATGTCGAAGCCCCACTGAGATCTCAAATAAGTGAATTAAGAAATCCATTTATTATTCCTGGTATTAGAAATTTAAAAGTTGAATCACAACTAAATCCAAATTATAGTTTTGATAATTTTTTAGAAGGTGATGCCAATAGGCTGGCGAGGTCGGCAGGTATTGCTGTATCAAATAAGCCTGGTGGTACATCATTCAATCCGCTTCTTGTGTTTGGAGGCGTAGGTTTAGGAAAAACTCATTTGGCCCATGCAATCGGAGTTAACATAAAATCAAAGTATCCTGAAAAAACTGTTTTATATATTTCAGCTGAAAAATTTACACAACAATACATTGAGTCCGTTAAGAAGAACACTAGAAATGATTTTATTCATTTTTATCAAATTATGGATGTTTTAATTATTGATGATGTTCAATTTTTTTCTGGGAAATCTGGAACACAAGACGTTTTCTTTCACATTTTTAATCACTTACATCAAAATGGTAAGCAGGTAGTATTGACATCGGACAAAGCACCGGTTGATATGCAAGACATTGAACAAAGGCTTTTATCACGATTTAAGTGGGGGCTTTCTGCCGAGTTGCAAGTTCCAGACTATGAAACCAGAATTTCTATTTTAAACAACAAGTTATTCCGAGACGGGGTTGAATTACCTGCTGAAATAATTGAATTCGTTGCAAAATCTGTAAAAACAAATATTAGAGAACTAGAAGGTGCAGTAATTTCGCTTATTGCTCAAGCATCATTTAATAAAAAAGAGGTAACAATTGAGCTAGCAAAACAAATAGTTGAAAAATTTGTACGAAATACCAAACGAGAAATATCAATTGATCACATCCAAAAAATAGTTTCAGAATATTTTCAAATGGACGTAACTACGCTCCAATCAAAAACAAGAAAACGTCATATAGTTCAAGCTCGACAACTTGCGATGTTTTTTTCTAAAAAAATGACAAAAGCCTCATTAGCGAGCATTGGAGCTAAAATTGGCCACCGTGACCATGCCACTGTTTTGCATGCATGTAAAACTGTTGACAACCTTGCTTTCACCGATAAGCAGTTTAGAAAATATGTTGAGGATTTAACAAAAAAACTTTCAAACTAATTTTTTGATTTATAAAACCTAATTGCTTTAATCATGTACAAAAGTAGTTTTGGTAACTTTATTTAATTCCCAATACATTAAGTGTTCATTCGTCCATAGATGTAATCCCTGAAGTAACAAAAAAAATTATTAAATCTCTTAATTGTTTTGTTTTTGAAAATGAAAAATTTGGGAGATTATATATTAAAAAAATTTCTTCTAAAATTTGTCCAAAAAATTTGACTGTTCATATTTTAAATAAAAAATCCAGTGAAAATGAAATTCAAAATATAATTGAAATTTTACTAAATGGGAACGACATGGGGTTAATTACTGATTCAGGATGTCCAGCCATAGCTGACCCCGGTTCGAGATTAATTTATATTTCTCATAAAAAAAATATTAAAGTTATTCCTCTAGTTGGACCCTCATCTATTTTATTGGCATCAATGTCATCAGGGCTAAACGGACAATCATTCTCCTTTAACGGATACTTACCAATAGAAAAGTCAAGAAGAAAATCAAAAATTAAGTTTTACGAACGACAATCTTCAAAAAATAATCAGACTCAAATATTTATTGAAACTCCATACAGAAATGAGTCGTTATTTGATGATATGTGTGAGACATTAGAAGACTCAACATTATTAAGTATCGCAACAAACTTAACATGTGAGTCTGAATTCATTAAAACCGATAGAATATCATTTTGGAAAAAAAATAAACCATCTATAAATCGAAAACCTACGATTTTTTCTTTTTTGAGGATTTAAAGTGATTTTTTTTTAGTTTTAAGCCAATCTGTATAAACCTTTTTATTTTTATTGTGTGAGATTAAATTCGTGGCATAGTTGTGGTATCCTGCTCTAAATGGATCTGCTACAAAATATAAATAGTTATGATTTGATGGAAACAAAACCGCATCAATTGAGCTGATATCTGGCATACATATAAGACCTGGTGGTAAACCTCTAAACCTGTAAGTATTGTATGGTGAATTTATTTTTAAATCTTTATACAAAACTCTATTTATTTTTAAGTTGTAATTATTAAGTTTATTTCTTTTTGCGAATATAACTGTTGGATCGGCTTGCAATCTCATTCTTTTTTTTAATCTGTTTAAATAAACTTTTGCGACCATTTTTCTTTCATCTTTTCTGTATGATTCCATCTGAACAATAGATGCTAATATTGATACTTCTGTTCTTGTTAGATTAATTTTTTTTCTAGCTTCCTCTCTTTTCTTATTCCAAAATTTATTATACTCATTAAACATTCTATCTCTAAATTGATTCGCCGATGTATTCCAAAAAAACTGATAAGTATTTGGTAAACAAATTGAAAAAACATTTTGCTTATTCAAATTGTTAGTGATTAAAAAAGTTTTATCATAAAAAGATTCAATAATTGAAATGCTATCAGGCTCAATTAAGTTACTCACATGAGATGAAAAATGAGCAATAGTTAGTTTGTTATTAAAAGTTAGATTTAAAGGCTTATTTTTTGATCGAAGATTATTTATTATTTCATTGTTTGACATCCCTTTTTTTAAAATATATCTGCCGGGACTAGGGTTAAATTTTTTAAGTTCAGCGGCTTTTCTGAAAAAATTAAGATTATCCACAAGAAAAATTATAGAATCATATGCAGAGTTTTTTGTATCAACAGATGGTATAAAAATTTCTTTAGAGGAAGTTTTAAAGGACGTATTTGAAGTAAAAAAAATCTTACTAAAAATACCAATTATAACCAGTAGTGATATTATCATTGTAAACAAAAAAAACTTAATAAAACTTGGTTTCACTAGTTACAGATTAATTATTCCAGAATAAACATTTTGAACTTTACCACTCATAATAATATTTTCGTAGTATTCATTTTTTTTATTGAAAGACACAATTATATCCCCTCCTTTGGTTTTTACTAAAATTTCTTTATTTGATATGTATTTATTAATGGCTGAAGATAACACAGATGCAACAACTCCAGTTCCACATGAGAGTGTTTCTGCATTAACACCCCTTTCATAGGTTCTTACACTTATTGATTTTTCACAGTTGATTGAAACAAAATTTACATTTGTGTGTTCCACAGTAAAAATTGAATTTTCACATAATTTTTTTCCCAATACATTAACATCGATAAAACCGATATCTTTTTTAAAAAGAACATGATGAGGAGAACCTGTATTTATAAAAATATTATCATCTTTCTTTTGCCAATCTTTTATATTAGGAAAATTAATAGATATTAGATTCTCATTTACTTCAGCTGTATAAGTTTCATCATTAAATTTAAATTTGGGGTTATGATTTAGCATTCCAATTAATTTAGAATAGTGAACAGCACACCGAGAACCATTGCCACAAAATGTACCAATATTACCATCAGAATTATAATAAATCATATTAAAATCAGAGTCCTCATCCTCCTGAATTAGAATTATACCATCAGCTCCAATACCGAAATTTCTATTACATAAATTTGAAATTTTATTTTTATTTAGTGAAGAAAAAATATTTTTTCTATTATCTATTATTATAAAATCATTTCCAGTACCGTTGTATTTAACAAATGGCAATCGCATTATCAAATATAGCTATTTTGAAGGCTATCTCTTTTGTTAAAAATCAGTTAAATACCTTTAAGAATAAATTCACATAATATATATTTGAATAAAAAAATAATAATGAAAAATATCTTGAAGCTTTTTGGACTGTGTTTGATGATTTTTGTTATATCATCATTTACTTTTTTATTTCTGAGTAAATCATCAAAAAAAAATATTGAAGAACCAACAGTGTATAATACAAACTTCTCTGTTCCAGTAAAAAAAATAATCAGTACCGAAACTGACTTTACATTTGCAGCAAAAAAAAACCATTGATGCGGTTGTTCATATTACAAATAAAAGCACATCAAGAGGAAATCAATTTGGGAGTTTATGGGACTTTTTTTACAACTCACCATCAAAGGAGTATCCTAGAATTGGTATGGGATCAGGGGTTATAGTTTCAAGCGATGGTTATATATTAACAAATAATCACGTTATTGAAGGTGCAAATGAGATTCAAGTTACTACTAACGACAATAAAATTTTTGAAGCTCAACTAATTGGATCAGATGAAAATGCAGACATCGCAGTCTTAAAAATTGAAAATGAAAAAATATTTCCATACATCAGGTTTGCAGATTCTGATCAAACTGATGTTGGACAATGGGTATTAGCTGTCGGAAATCCATACAATCTCAACTCTACTGTAACTGCTGGAATTATTAGTGCTAAATCAAGAGATTTGAGCGATTATGATGGTAAAAATCAATCTTTTATTCAAACTGATGCTGCTGTTAACTCTGGAAACAGCGGAGGTGCTTTAGTTAATGTAGAAGGGGATTTAATTGGTATAAATACAGCTATCACTAGTAATGGATTAGGTACTTTTATTGGATATTCATTTGCAGTTCCTAGTAATATCGCAAGAAAAATTTATGAGGATTTGGTTGAGTTTGGAAATGTTCAAAAAGCCCTACTTGGTGTTAATGGTGTGGGACTAAACTCAAGATTGTCAGATCAACTTAACACCACTGAAACTGAAGGGTTTTTTATTAGTGGATTAGAAATAAACATGGGTGCCTACGAAGCTGGAATAAAAGAAAAAGATGTAATTATTAAAGTAGATAATGCAGATATCAAAAAATTCTCAGATTTAACAGGATACTTAAACACGAAAAGACCTGGTGATATTGTAAATGTTACAGTTATTAGAAACAGTGAATTTTTAAATTTTGAAGTTAAACTCAAAAAAACACCATACATTATATTTTATGGTATGAGAGTTAGAAATATGAACGAAAATGAAACCAAAAAATTCAGTGGGCAAAACGGTTTGGTTATTTCAGACTTACAAAATAAACGATTGTATTCCAGAGGAATAGAAACTGGCGATATACTTATCTCAATAAACGGAAATTCAATTTATGATAAAGAAGATTTAAACAAAATCGAACTTAATTCAATTTTTGAATTGGAATTTATGAATAAAAATGGAGAAAAAATGAGGTTTATATTTGAGTAAGTCTGTATTCCATGAGAATTGATATTATTAGTGTTATTCCCGAGCTTATTTCCAGTCCATTTAGTTCATCAATTATAAAAAGAGCTATTGAAAATGGAATTGTAAAAGTTCACTTTCATAATTTAAAAGACTATTCAAAAAGTAAACATAAGAAAGTTGATGACTACCAATATGGTGGTGGCCCAGGTATGGTTCTTATGGTTGAGCCTATTGAAAATTGTTTGAGCCAATTAAAAAGAAAAAGAGCATACGATGCAATTGTACTTATGACTCCTAGTGGTAAACAATTAGATCAAAAATTATCTAATAAATTTTCATTATTAAAGAATATTATTATTGTTTGCGGCCACTACAAAGGAGTTGATCAAAGAGTTAAAGATTATTTGATTACTCATGAAGTTTCCATCGGGAATTACGTTTTAACAGGTGGAGAACTACCAGCTGCAGTTTTTTGCGACAGTATAATCCGTTTATTGCCAGGTGGTATTGGAAATGAAACTTCTGCTTTAAACGATTCTTTTCAGGATGGTCTAATTTCTGCTCCAATTTATACTAGACCAGAAAATTATAAAGGGATGACAGTGCCTAAAATTCTTTTATCTGGTAACTCATCTGAGATTGAAAAATGGAGAGACAAAAAGTCAATTGAACTTTCATCAAAAAAAAAATGAACTTTAAAATTAAAAAAACATCAGTTGCTGTTTTGATTTGATAAAATGTATATTTGCATCCGCTAATAAACCTCTGACGATAGTCGTGAACGTTTTTGGCTTTTAATTTAATATTTAAATAATGGAAGATTTAGTTAAATATGTTCAAAATGAATTTTTACCAAACAAAGATTTCCCTAAGTTTAAAGCTGGTGACACAGTTACAGTATATTATGAAATTCGCGAAGGAGAAAAAGTTAGAACACAATTATTCAAAGGCGTTGTAATCCAAATTAAAGGAAGTGGTGCAACCAAAACATTTACTGTAAGAAAAATATCTGGTACTGTTGGAGTTGAAAGAATTTTTCCTATTAAACTTCCAGGAATTAAAAAAATTGAAGTTAATAATCGTGGCAAAGTAAGGCGTTCTAGAATTTATTACTTTCGGGAACTTACCGGTAAAAAAGCAAAAATTAAAGAGAGTAAGTTTAAAATCGAAAAATAAATATGTCCAAAATTTTAGTTAAAAATCCTGTTGTCGAAATCGATGGTGATGAAATGACAAGAGTGATTTGGGATTTCATAAAAAAACAACTAATTCTTCCATACCTTGACATTAAGCTTCATTATTATGATTTGAGTATTATTTCAAGAGATTCTTCTGACGACAAAGTAACTGTTGACGCTGCTAATGCTATTTTAAAATATAATGTAGGTATTAAATGTGCTACAATAACTCCTGATGAAAATAGAGTTTCAGAGTTCGGTTTAAAAAAAATGTGGCGCTCACCCAATGGAACAATCAGAAATATTGTGGGTGGTACAGTTTTTCGTGAACCCATTATAATGAAAAATGTTCCTAGGTATGTTCAAGGTTGGACAAAGCCTATATGTATTGGAAGACATGCATTTGGTGATCAATACAGAGCGACTGATTCCCTTATTAATGAAGCTGGTACTTTAACTATGACATTTACACCAAAAAATGGTGGAAATACTAAGGTTTGGAAGGTTTATGAATTTAAAGAACCTGGTGTTGCAATGAGCATGTACAATCTTGATTCTTCAATATATGGTTTCGCAAGATCTTGTATGAATAGAGCAATAAGTAAAAAATGGCCACTCTACTTGTCAACAAAAAATACAATTATGAAGTCATATGATGGCAGATTTAAAGATATTTTTCAAGAGGTTTATGAAAATGAATTCTTAGACCAGTTTGAATCTCTGGGTATAAAGTATGAGCACAGATTAATTGATGACATGGTTGCAGCTGCTATGAAATGGGATGGTGGTTTTGTTTGGGCTTGCAAAAATTATGATGGTGATGTTCAGTCTGACACCGTCGCACAAGGTTTTGGCTCACTTGGACTGATGACATCAACATTAGTTACACCCGACGGGAAAACTCTTGAAGCTGAAGCTGCACATGGTACTGTAACCAGACATTACAGAGAGTTTCAAAGAGGAAAAGAAACTTCAACAAACCCTATAGCATCAATTTTTGCATGGACACGTGGACTGGCTCATCGAGCCAAACTAGATAATAATCGTGACCTCAGAGAGTTTTGCATAACACTTGAAAAAGTATGCATTAAAACAGTTGAAAAAGGAAAAATGACGAAAGACTTGGCAATGTTAATTCATAAGGAAGAAATGACTAGAAAAGATTATTTAACTACTCAAGAGTTTTTAACAGAAATTAAAAAAAATTTAGAAAAGTCGTTGTATTCATCAGCAACAAAAAATAAATGAAGAAAGTCCATATAATCAATGGCTTAAAATTTATTTTTTATGCAATCATATTAGCATTCTTAGGTCCAATCCTTCTAACATCTTCATTTAAAAATCAAGACCATATATTTTTTTATCCAATATTAGGAATTTCATTAATAATTTGTCTAATATCTATATTGTCAGGTTTTAAGGGAATAAAACTGTTGGTGAAAGGATTTTTTAATGAGAATAATTAAAAACTATTAATATTTAACATTGATTTATATTTGTTTTAAATGAGTAAAGAAATCAAAATAACCTTCCCAGATGGAAATTATAAACTAATGCATAGTGGAATAACTCCTCTGGATATTGCAAAATCGATAGGTTCAGGCCTGGGCAAATCATTACTAGCTGTAAAATATAACAATGAATTAATTGAACCAAATTCCCCATTATCAAATGATGGAAAGATTAATTTATTCACATTTGATGACTTTGAAGGAAAAAAATCATTTTGGCATTCATCATCACACATAATGGCGCAAGTGCTGGAAGAATTATTTTCTGGAATCAAATTAACTATTGGTCCACCAATTGAAAATGGATTTTATTATGATGTAGATCTTGGAGAAAATAAAATTTCAGAAAACGACTTTCCAAAAATTGAAAAACGAATGTTGGAAGTTGCTCGTGAAAAACATTTTTTTTATATGAAAAATATTTCGAAGAGCGAAGCAATTAAATATTACACAAATAAAAATAATGAATACAAAATTGAACTTTTAAATGGTTTAAATGATGGTGAAATAACCTTTTGTTACCACGATAATTTTTGTGATTTATGTAAAGGTGGGCATATTATTGAGTCGTCAATTATTAAAGCAGTAAAAATATTAAACGTTGGTGGTGCTTATTGGAAAGGAGATGAAAAAAATAAACAACTAACAAGGATATATGGTATTTCATTCCCCAAGCAAAAAATGCTAGTTGAATACTTAGATTTATTAGAAAAAGCTAAAGAAAGGGACCATAGGAAGTTAGGTGTAGAGTTAGATCTATTTACGTTTTCAAGTAATGTTGGTCAAGGTCTTCCGCTGTGGAAACCAAAAGGTGCTGATTTGAGATTTAGATTAGAAAATTTTTTGCAGAGGGCCCAAAAAATAGCTGGTTACCAGCAAGTTATTACACCTCACATTGGAAATAAACAACTGTTTGTAACATCAGGACATTATGATAAATATGGCGATGACAGTTTTAAGCCAATTAAAACGCCTAATGAAAATGAAGAATTTTTACTTAAGCCAATGAATTGTCCCCACCACTGTGAAATATTTAAATCATCAATGTGGAGCTACCGTGATTTACCTGTAAGATACGCAGAATTCGGAACTGTATATAGATACGAGCAAAGTGGTGAACTTCATGGTCTTACAAGAGTTAGGGGTTTTACACAAGATGATGCACACATATTTTGTACTCCTGAGCAGTTGCATGAAGAGTTTGTCAGAGTAATAAATCTAGTTTTATATGTTTTCAAGTCACTTGGTTTTAAAAATTTCGTTTCACAAGTTTCGGTAAGAGATTATAATGATAATAAAAAATATATTGGCGATGAAAATTTATGGGACAAAGCTGAAAAAGCAATTATTTCAGCAGCTGAGTTTAAGGAACTTGATTTCAAAGTTGTCGAGGGAGAAGCTGCTTTTTATGGCCCTAAACTTGATTTTATGGTCAAAGACGCACTTGGTAGGAGTTGGCAACTAGGAACTATTCAGGTTGACTATAATTTACCAGAAAGGTTTGATTTAAAATATAAATCTGAGTTAAATGAATTTGAAAGACCTGTAATGATTCATAGAGCACCCTTTGGAAGTATGGAAAGGTTTGTTGCAATTTTGATAGAACACACTGGAGGAAATTTCCCAATTTGGTTAACACCTACTCAAGTGAAAATCTTATGTATTAGTGATAAATTCGAAAAATACGCGAAAAAAGTTTCAGTTTTATTAGAAAATAGCGAAATTCGCGCCTTCGTAGATAATAGAAACGAAACAATTGGTAAAAAAATTCGTCAGGCAGAGATTGAAAAAACACCTTACATGATAATTATTGGAAATAAAGAAAAAGTCAATAAAAAAATTTCAGTAAGAAAATATGGTGGTGATAATCTTGGCACTATGGAAATTAATGATTTTATAAAAACTGTTGAGTACGATATAAATAACGAAATTAAACCCTTTATTAACACTAAATTTTAAGTCATAGCTATAAGAAGAAGAAGAAGCAGAGGTCCTTCAAGAATAATTAAAGAAGACAAACACAGAATCAACGAAAAAATTCAAAGCAAAGAAGTACGTCTGGTTGGTGAAAATGTTGAAATGGGAGTATACAGTTTAAATTCTGCACTATTAAAGGCAACTAAACTTGAACTAGATTTGGTAGAAATTTCTCCGAATGCTATACCACCCGTATGTAAAATTATTGACTATAAGAAGTTTCTATATGAACAAAGAAAAAAGGAAAAAATAATTAAATCAAACGCTTCAAAAGTTATAATCAAAGAAATTAGATTTGGCCCACAAACTGACGATCATGATTATGAATTTAAGAAAAAACATGCTGTAAAATTTTTGGAGGAGGGAGCTAAATTGAAGGCATTTGTCTTTTTTAAAGGGCGTTCTATAATTTTTAAAGAACAAGGACAAATTTTATTGCTTAGATTAGCACAAGATTTAGAGAAATATGGAAAAGTTGAACAATTACCAAAACTCGAAGGTAAAAGAATGATAATGCTAATAAATCCAAAAAAATAATCGGAGCCATGCCAAAAATGAAAACAAAGTCAAGTGCTAAAAAAAGATTTAAACTAACATCCAGCGGAAAAATCAAAAGGAAACACGCATTCAAAAGCCATATTCTAACAAAAAAGTCTAATAAAAGAAAACTGAAACTTACTCACAGTACATTAGTTGATGACAGTGATTTAAAAAATGTAAAAAAACAACTTAGATTAAAATAAAAAAAAATGCCACGATCCGTAAATTCTGTCGCTTCAAAAGCAAGAAAAAAAAAGATTTTTAAGAAAACCAAAGGCTATTTTGGAAGAAGAAAAAATGTTTGGACAATTGCAAAAAATGCATTTGAAAAAGGAATGCTATATGCTTACAGAGATAGAAGAAATAAAAAACGTAGTTTTAGATCTTTATGGATATTGAGGATTAATGCAGGTGCAAGGTTATATGGCATGTCATACTCCGAATTAATTAATAAGATTCAAGAAAAAAATGTTTTATTGAATAGAAAGGTTTTGGCTGACATAGCTATGAATCACCCCGAGGTTTTTAAAGCAATTATTGAAAAAGTTAAATAGACCTTTTTTTAAATCAAAAAGGCACGTCGTCTTCACTTTTTTTATCAAAAAAATTACCATCTTGGACATCATTATCATTAAAATCCTTGTTATAATTTATTTTTGAGAAGTACTGTTGTTGGTTTGAGAAATCATCTAAATTTTCAAATTTACCAATTCCCTTGACAAATTTAAGTCTAATACTATCTAGACCACCATTTCTATGTTTAGCTATGATAAATTCTGCTTGGCCACTCGCAGGAGTTCTTTCGTCATCATCCCATTCATCCATTTTGTAATATTCTGGCCTGTAAATAAAAGTTACTAAATCTGCATCTTGTTCTATCGCGCCAGATTCTCTTAAATCAGAAAGTTGAGGGCGCTTACTACCACCCCTAGTCTCAACAGCTCTTGATAATTGGGATAAAGCGATAACCGCAATGTCTAACTCCTTAGCTAAAGCTTTTAAATTTCTGGAAATAGTTGAAATTTCTTGCTCTCTGTTCCCAGATTTGTTACTTCCTCCTGGTGTCATCAGCTGTAAATAATCAATAATAATAACTTTAATTCCAAATTGTGAACTAAGTCTTCGGGCTTTTGCTCTCAAATCAAAAATTGATAGTGAAGGGGAGTCATCAATATATAATGGAGCATTTTCAAGCTCAGAGACTTTTACATTTAATTGCTTCCATTCATGGTCTTCCAATTTTCCAGTTCTTAGTTTATCAGATGATAAACCTGTTTCTGAAGAAATAAGTCTAGTTATTAATTGTACAGATGACATTTCTAATGAGAAAAAAGCAATCGGAATCTTTTGATCTATTGCAATATTTCTTGCCATAGTCAGCGTAAAAGCAGTTTTTCCCATGCCAGGCCTACCAGCGACGATAATTAAATCACTGTTTTGCCATCCTGATGTTATTTTGTCAATTTTTGTGAAACCAGATGGAACTCCACTCATACCTTCTTTATTCGCAATTTCTTCAATTTTATTTTTTGCTTGAATTACTAAATCGCGGGCTTGTACAGTAGATGTTTTTATATTACCTTGAGTTACTTCATATAATTTTGATTCAGCATTATCTAACATATCAAATACATCCTTAGTCTCGTCATATGCATCTTCAATAATTTCATTTGAAATTTTTATGAGTCGTCGTTGTATATATTTTTGAAGAATAATTCTTGCATGATAAACTATATGAGCTGATGATGAAACTTTTTTAGTTAATTGAATTAAATAAAAGTCACCTCCAACTTGATTTAATTTTTTTTCTTTTTTTAATTGCGATGAAACTGTTAATAAATCAATTGGTTTTGTTTTTTCAAACAATTTTACCATCGCAGTAAAAATTAAGTTATGTGATTCACTATAAAAAGCTTCAGGATGCAATATGTCAATTACTTCATCAACACCTTTTTTATCAATCATCATTGCCCCAAGCACTACTTCCTCGAAGTCTAAGACCTGAGGCGGTAACTTTCCCTGTTGAAGTTTTACTACAGGAGTTATTTTGTTAAGGGAACTTGAAAATTGTTTTTCTTCCACACCACTAATCTAATAAATTGGTAGAAAAATTCTCAATAAAGTAACAAACATCAAAAGTTAATAATTTTTTGAAAAATGTTAATAAATATAATTAACCATTAAAAACACCCATAGAAAAAAACTTTTCCCTCCTTAAATCAACTAATTTTTGTTTTGGGACATCTTTTAATTCATCAAAAGCTTTTAGTATTAATTTTTTTACAATATCAAATATTAAATTTCTATCAGAATGTGCGCCACCGACAGGTTCTTTAATTATTGCATCAATTAATTTTTGCTTTTTCATGTCTTTAGCGGTAAGCTTTAATGCATCTGCTGCTTGTTCTTTATTTTCCCAACTTCTCCATAAAATTGATGAACAAGACTCTGGAGAGATTACAGAATACCAGGTATTTTCAAGCATATACACCCTGTCCCCAACTCCAATTCCTAAAGCTCCTCCAGATGCACCTTCTCCTATGACAATTATTATGATAGGGGTTTTTAAATGAGACATTTCGAATATATTTCTGGCTATTGCCTCTCCCTGACCTCTTTCTTCTGCCTCAAGCCCAGGATAAGCTCCTGGGGTATCAATAAACGAAACAATAGGTATATGAAATTTTTCAGCCGATTTCATTAATCTAAGTGCTTTTCTATATCCCTCAGGATTAGCCATTCCAAAGTTTCTGTATTGTCTTGTTTTAGTATTATATCCCTTTTGATGACCAATAAACATAAAACTCTGCTGATTAATTTTACCTAGACCTCCAATGATTGCTTTATCATCACTAAAATTTCTGTCTCCATGAAGCTCTAAAAAAACATCATTAGTTATAGCTTTTATGTAATCTAATGTGTAAGGTCTAGATGGATGTCTAGAAACTTGAACTCTTTGCCATGGAGTTAAATTAGAGTAAATTTCCTTCTTTAAAACTTCAAGTCTTTTAATAATATTATTACATGTTTGTGTAACATCAACATCACTCTCTTCACCAATATTTTGACACTTTTCTAGTTGTTGGTCTAGCTCTTTGATTGGTTGTTCAAAATCAAGATATTCCATGAGTCAAATATAATTATTTTGAATGCTGATAAAAAACTAACTTATTTTGATTTGAAAATTTTTAAATAACTGTTTAATAAGACTGAAATTAAAATTATAAATAACCCAACATAGAAAGTTGGGCTCATTTTCTCTTTTTCACCAAAAATGATTAGCGCTAACAATATACCATAAACAGGCTCCATATTAATTCCTAACATAATTGAGTATGGTGATAATTCTCTCATAACAACTATTGAAATTACAAATGCGTAAGATGTGCAAATGAACGCTAAAATTACTATCCAAATTAAATCTTCCTTGCTAATCATGAAAAACTCAGCAGAAAAACCACTCCCAATTATTATTATAATGCTAACAACTAAACTACCTACAAGTAATTCATAAAAAGACAAAACGTAAGGGTTTGTTTTGTTAACATATTTTCCATTGATTAAAGTAAAACCTACTGCTAGAAATGTTGAAATTATTGCATAAACAAATCCCTTTAAATTATCAATTTGGGTGTTTAATATAAGTATCAAACCAATTATTATTAATAATCCAAATAAGACTTCATATAAAATTATTTTTCTTTTGTAGAAAATGGGTTCTAATATTGAAGTTATAAATGCTCCCGATGATAATACAGATAGTGTCAATGAAACACTTGATTGCTTTACAGCACCGAAGAATGTAATCCAATGTAAAGAAATCATTATTCCACTTAATATTGCAACGAAAAAAATAGTTCTAGTAACAATAAAAGATTGTTTTAAAATGAATAATACAATTCCTAAGCCTAACGTTCCAATAACCATTCGATACCATACTAATGAGGTTGCGTCAATCGAAATCAGCGCACCTAATATTGCAGTGAAGCCAAAAATAAATACGATAAAATGATAGTGCAATAAACTTTTAAATCTACTTTTTTGCATTTTTCAACATGTAAATAGAAATCAGAAAAAATATGAGATTTGGAGTCCAAGCTGCTATCCAAGGACTGAAATTTGATTTTTCAACCATTACCTCAAAAATTTTGTCGAAAAATATATATATAAAAGCAATGATTATTCCTACTGCTAAGTTCAAACCAATTCCTCCTCTTTTTTTGAAAGAAGATACAGATACAGCAATAATTGTTAAAATTAGTGCAGAAATAGGAATTGACCACCTTTTATTCCGCTCAAATAAATGTTGGTTTATTAATGGACTACCATTTTTATTTTCAAAGTCAATGAATTCATTAAGTTCAAAAAAATTCAAGGTTTGCGCTTTATAAATTGTTGGAGAAATCGATTCAAGATCAATAGGAAGTAAAGTATCAAGTCTTTTTTGAAATCTAATTGTTTCTTTATTATTATTAATTTTTCTTACAAAAAAATTTGTCAATCTGTGAAGGGAATCTTTTTCTACCCATCTTATATTTTGTGCATTTATTTTATATCTTAATTTACTACCATCAAAACTTTCCCAAACAAAATTATATCCAATATTTCTATTAGAATTATAATTACTTATGTAAATAAAATCATCGTCACTAATTTGTTTATAAATATTTTCAGTTTTTCTAATTTTTTTAGACTTGTTAATGAACTTATATTCAAAATCATTATAATTCTTGCTAGCATTTGGAACGAGGAACATGCTAGAAAAAAAAGCAATAACTGTAACAATACATGCAGAAATTATAAATGGAAATAAAAAACGATAAAATGAAATTCCAGAACTCAAAATCGCGATTATTTCGGAATTCATTGCTAGTTTTGAAGTAAACCAAATAACAGAGAGAAATAAGAATATTGGGAAAAGCATATATCCAAATACCCAAACGAAATCATAATAATGAATAAAAATTTCATTAAATGAAAGATCATGCTGTTTAAACTTATCTATATTTTGTGATAAATCGACTAAAACGCTTATTGGTATAAACATAGTTAACATAACAATTAGAGTCTTAAAATAGTTCTTTATAATGTATAAGTCGATTGTTTTCATTTAGAGTCTATTGTTCATACTTCTTACCATTTTTTCTTTCCATTCATAAAAATTATTATCTAATATTCTTTTTCTTGATTCTCTAACTAGCCAAAGATAAAAATTCAAATTGTGAAGCGTTGCAATTTGTTTTCCAAGCATCTCGTTTGTAACAAATAAATGTCTTAAATATGCTTTGGTGTAAATCTTATCAACAAAACTATTTCCATTAGAGTCTAACAATGAAAAATCTTTCTCCCATTTTTTATTTTTTATATTAATAAAACCCTGTGAAGTAAACAGCATTCCATTTCTAGCATTTCTAGTTGGCATCACACAATCAAACATATCAACACCTAAAGAAATATTTTCTAATATATTGATTGGTGTTCCAACACCCATAAGATATCTTGGCTTTTCATAAGGTAATATTTTGTTTGTAATTTCTACCATTTCATACATTAAATCTGATGGCTCACCGACTGATAAACCACCGATTGCATTACCACATAAATTTTTTTTTGCAATGTATTCTGCTGATTTTTGTCTAAAATATTTTGAGGTACCTCCCTGAACAATGGGGAAAAGAACTTGAGATTGCTGATACATTTTTTTTGTTTCATAAAATCTTTTTATACACCTATCAAGCCACCTGTGAGTTAATTCCATTGAATCTTTTATATATGTACTAGTGGAAGGATACGGAGGACATTCATCAAATGCCATTATTATATTTGATCCTATTGCCCTTTGCGCATCAATAACATTTTCAGGAGAAAAAAAACATCTTGACCCATCAATGTGTGATTGAAATGAAACACCTTCTTCTCTAATCTTTCTTTTTTTTGATAATGAATAAACTTGATATCCACCGCTGTCGGTCAAAATTGGTTTTTCCCAACTCATAAATTTATGAATACCCCCTGCGCCTTTGATTATTTCTGTGCCAGGTCTTAAAAAAAGATGATACGTATTTGCCAGTATTATATCAGGACAAATATCTTCATCTAAATCTTTTTGATGGATTCCTTTAACGGTTGCAGCAGTCCCGACAGGCATAAAAATCGGTGTTTTTATTAACCCCATGTCTGTCTTAATTACTCCTGCTCTTGCACCAGTTTTTTTACATCTGTGATTTAATAGAAATTCCACAAGTTTAAATTAGGTTTAAAGTTAATACATAGCTAATTATTAAAAATGTTTATTAATTTTTTGAAAAAAAAAAGTGCCTAAGGATATAATTTAATTCAAAACTTTACTTTTACAATAGTGAAAAATATCAAAAATTTAGAAGAATTAGTGCCTCAAGTCAGAAGAGATATTTTGAGAATGGTTCATGCAGTAAATTCAGGTCACCCAGGTGGATCTCTTGGTTGTACTGAATTTTTTGTAGTACTTTTTTTTCATGTAATGGATTCGAAAAATCAATTCTCAATGGATGGAAAGCATGAGGATTTGTTTTTTCTATCAAATGGACATATTTCACCTGTATATTATAGTGTACTTGCGAGAAAAGGTTTTTTTGAAATTTCTGAACTTTCAACATTTAGAAAAATTAATTCTAGACTTCAGGGGCATCCAACTACTCACGAAGGTCTTCCTGGTGTAAGGATTTCTTCTGGTTCCTTAGGTCAAGGACTCTCTGTGGCTATTGGTGCGTGTTTATCAAAAAAACTTAATGGAGATAAATCAATAGTATATAGTCTACATGGTGATGGTGAATTACAAGAAGGGCAAAATTGGGAAGCAATCATGTATGCCGGTTCAAAAAAAGTTGATAATTTAATATCCACCATTGATTATAACAAACAACAAATTGACGGTTCAACTGAAGATGTCCTCTCTTTAGGTAATCTTAAGAAAAAACTTGAGTCTTTTAATTGGATTGTATTTGAAGTTGCAGATGGTAATAATGTATCTAACATTATTGAAGTAATGAATTTTGCTAAAAAAGAAACTAAAAAACAAAAACCGATAGCGATTTTAATGCACACTATTATGGGCAATGGAGTGGATTTTATGATGCATACACATGCTTGGCATGGTAAAGCACCTAACGATGAAGAATTAAAAAAAGCTCTTTTACAAAATAAAGAAACTCATGGAGACTACTGATTTAAAAAATTATTCGTTCAATGAAAAAATTGATACTAGGTCTGGATTTGGTGTTGGGCTATTAGAAGTTGGAAAAAATAATAAAAATATTGTGGCACTTTGTGCTGATTTGACTGGATCTTTGAAAATGGGGGATTTTAAAAAGAATTTTCCTGAAAGATTTTTCCAAATTGGAATAGCTGAGGCTAACATGATGGGTATTGCCGCAGGTTTAACTATAGGTGGTAAAATTCCTTTCACAGGAACTTTTGCAAACTTTTCAACTGGAAGAGTATATGATCAAATTCGTCAATCAATAGCATATTCAAATAAAAATGTCAAAATTTGTGCTTCTCATGCTGGAATAACTTTAGGAGAAGATGGAGCTACTCATCAAATTTTAGAAGATATAGGTTTAATGAAAATGCTTCCCGGAATGACTGTAATTAATACCTGTGATTATGAACAAACTAGAAAAGCTACCCATGCAATTGCAAATTTTTTAGGGCCAGTGTATTTAAGATTTGGTCGCCCAAAAGTACCAAACTTTTCAACTGATATTCCTTTTGAAATAGGTAAAGGAATTAAATTACAAAATGGCAATGATGTAACAATTATTGCTACAGGACATTTGGTTTGGGAATCTCTAGAGGCATGTAAGAAATTAAACAAAAAAGGTATTAGCTGTGATATTATAAATATTCATACAATAAAACCGCTAGATGAAAATATAATTCTTGAGTCTGTAAAAAAAACAGGTGCAATTATTACATGCGAAGAACATAACTACATTGGGGGTTTAGGCGAAAGCATTGCGGGGTTTCTTTCAAAAAGAAAACCTACAATACAATCTTACGTTGCAACAAATGACACATTCGGTGAGTCAGGTACTCCACGCCTACTGATGAAAAAATATGGGCTTGATTCTGAAACAATCGTTGAAAAGACAATAAAATTATTGAAAAAAAAAAATTAGTTGTCATCTAAATAATCAGGAATCCCATCACCATCCGAGTCATCTGGAACACCATCATTATCCATATCATATTCTTGTCTTGTTGGAATACCATCTCCATCGTCATCTAAATCACGATAGTTGGGTAAACCATCATCATCTGTATCATCATCAAAATATCTGTTTGAATCAATATCCTCTAAATAACTTGGAACTGAGTCACCATCATGATCAGTTTGATTGAATGTATGCAAATCAACAACAAATATTAATGGTGAATAAGGAGGTATTGTTGACTGCGCTCTTGAATAATAGCCCAATGCTGAAGGGAAAAAAATCGCAGCAGTTCCAAAATTATCAAAATCATACGTCCCATCAGAATTTATTTGGTATGTAGCAGATTTTAAGTAAGGCATAAGGGAACTAAAACCTTTGACAACAGTTAAGGATTCTAGCCATATTGGAACTTGTGTTTTGTCAAACTCATATAAATTTAGTAACATTCCTTTGTAGGTTACAAAAACACTGTCAGCAACTGTTGGGGAATCTCCGACTCCCTCTCTAATTTGTAAAACATATGCTTTATGATCAACGTAATCTTCATTATTGTCTCTTACAGAAAATGATATTTCTTGTACCATATCAATTAAAGGAGTTTTATCAGAGTTCTCTCCCTGAATTGTATCAATTTTAAAATCAACTATCTCATTTGTACCTGAAGTTTCATACTCATTATAATTGTAAAACATTGTATTTAAAAAGTATAATAAAGAATCGTTATCCGATATTTTTTGTTCATTATAGTCTCTGACTTGATTAACAAATCCCAACCTTTCCTCTTCACATGAAAAATTAATAAAAAGAACAAATAAAACAAATAAATTAATCTTATAAAATTTCATTGGTATATTTGTTTGCAAGATACAACATTAGTAATTTTTATAATTGATTTACTTGAGAATAGATAAGTTTTTATGGGCCATCAGATTTTTTAAGTCTAGAAGCTTAGCCGGAATTAGTTGTAAAAAAGGAAATATTAAACTTAATGGAATTAAAGCAAAAGCTTCAAAAGAAGTTTATATTTCAGATGAAATTTTGGTGAGAAAAAATCAAATTTTTTATAATATTATGATAATTGATTTACCAAATAATAGAATTTCAAATAAAAAAATTGGTAATTATTATAAAAACATTGAAACTCAAGAAATGAAGGAAAAGAAAAATTTAATAGTTGTAAATAAAAATTTAAAAATAACAAAATCAGAAAGAAAACCAACAAAAAAAAATCGAAGAGAATTGATTTCGTTCCTAGAAAACAAGAATTAATAATTATAAAAGATGAAAGAAATTATTTTAAAGCCCGATGAAATTGAAAAAAAAATTGAACGAATTGCGTATCAAATATTAGAATCTAATTTAGATTTTAATAAAATTTTTATTGCTGGTATTGCAAAAAATGGATTTCATGTTGCAAAAAAAATTGTTGAAAATTTGAAAATAATTTGCGATAAAGAAATAATTTTATGTGAAGTGATTGTAGATAAAAAGAATCCTCAAAAGAAGATTTTAACATCTTTAGAACATGAAATATATAAAAATGTTTCGGTTACAATTGTTGATGATGTGCTTCATACGGGAACAACACTAATATATGTCGTTAAACATTTTTTAGAAGTAAAACTTAAGCAATGCAAAACAGCTGTTTTAATTAACAGAAATCATAAATTGTTTCCAATAAAAGCCGACTTCAAGGGTCTTTCATTTTCAACATCAATTAATAAAAACATTGAAGTTAATTTTGAAAATAATAAGTTTACTGCATATTTAAACTAATTTTATTTAAAATTTGTTTCACAACTTTTTGGTATTCATTAGCGCTGTCTACTCTGAAATTTGCTTTGCTGTAAAATGGTTCCCTTTCAAATAAATGTTTTGATATAAAAATTTTTAAATCTTCAAATGATTTAAATCTAGAAATTAATGGTCTATTATTTTTTTCACTAAAAAGTCTTTTTGCTAAAACCGACGAAGATGCATTTAGGTAAAAGTTATTTTTTGTAGATGAAATAATTTTATCGATGTTGTCGAAATAACATGGTGTTCCACCTCCAAGAGATAAAACGATTTCATTTTCGCTATTTAATGTTTGATGTAAAGTTTTTTTCTCAATATCTCTGAAATACTTGTCACCTTTGTATCTAAAAATTTCATTTATACTCAAATTCTCTTTTTTTGAAATTATTTCATCCAAATCAAAGAAGGGGATTTTTAATTTTTTTGAAACCATCTTTCCAAATTTGGTTTTTCCTGAACCCATGTAACCCATAAAAACAATAATTCCGTTATTCATAATAATTTATCAAATGTAAATGAAAAAATTAATGATATATTACATTTGAAAATAATCAAATTGAATATATATTTGCATTCTTTTAAAAAGACTTGGTAGCTCAGCTGGTAGAGCATCTCCCTTTTAAGGAGAGGGTCCTGGGTTCGA
>MDTB01073424.1_pt1 | contig 23996 bp, 13 predicted proteins | sample 811161 | NCBI WGS metagenome assembly MDTB01 (sample SAMN05326650, study PRJNA326480) | marine metagenome | isolation source: seawater | place: Mediterranean Sea | collected 2009
AAAGCGGGACGTGAACATCTCATAAAGAATTATAATTTTGAAGATTATGGACAAAAATGGGTTGATCTTATGTTATCTGTCCATGAAAAGTTTGGTTCTTGGGAAAACAGAAAACATTACAAACCTTGGGAGATTGTTGAGTTATGAAGAAAGTACTTTTAAAGGCTCCTATTTTAAGCCGCAGTGGATATGGTGAGCACGCTCGTTTTGTTTTAAAATCCTTACAACAAAACCCTGACTTTGATATCTACATAATGCCGCTGAACTGGGGCAAATCAAATTGGCTTTGGGAAGATACAGAAGAAAGAAAAGAAATTGATAACCTTATTCAAAAACTAGCAATTAGTAAAAACACTGGGTTTGATATTTCTGTACAAGTAACAATACCTAACGAATGGGAACCAATAGCTGATATTAACATTGGGGTATGCGCCGGGATTGAAACAGACAAAGTTTCTATGGCATGGATCAAAAAAGCTAATCAAATGGATAGAGTTATTGTAGTATCTGATCATGCTAAAAAAGGATTTACTAAAACAAATTATAAACTAGGACATCTTAGCAGTAACGAAGAAATTATATATAAGTGCGAAACACCTGTAGATGTGGTACATTATGGGGTTAAGGAAATAAAACCAGAAGGTCTAGATTTAGATTTAAAGCATGATTTTAATTTCCTTACCATAGCACAAATCGGTCCCCGAAAAAACTTGATGAACACCATTAAGTGGTTCACTGAAGAATTTCAAGACGAAGAGGTTGGCTTGGTAATCAAAGGTCACTGGATCAACAACAGTCTTTTAGATAGAAGAAGATTGGCGAACGCCTTGTCAGATCAATTGCCAGACTCTGATGATAGAACTTGTTCATTGCATTTAGTCCATGGTGATATGACCGACGAGGAGATCCATGGTTTATATGTTCATCCTCAAATAAAGGCATATATGACTGCCACTCATGGCGAAGGATTTGGTCTGCCGATTTTTGAGGCAGCATACAGTGGTTTACCCGTTGTGGCACCATCCTGGTCTGGTCAAGTCGACTTTTTAAGCGCACCAGTTAAAAATGAAAAATCTGGGAAAGTAAAAACTACTGCTCTATATGAAAAAGTAGCTTATGATTTAGACACACCACCCAATGAAGCATTATGGAAAGATGTTATAGAATCAGATTCTAAGTGGTGTTACCCGAAAGAAAAGAAATTCAAAGAGGCAATCAGAAATGTTTATCGTGCATATACAACACGACAGAAAAACGCAAAGAAGTTACAAAAGCATCTTCTAAAGGCGTTCAAAATGGAAGATAAACTAAAACAGTTAAACAATATTATAACAGAAACAGGAGAAAAAAATGAAACTGTCTAACCAAGCAATCGGTGCCATTATGATGGCTCTTCAAAATAGTTTAATGAATCAATCAGACATTGTTCCCGTATTAAAAAACTTTGATCTTGTAAAGTCTGAAGGAACTAATCGCTGGGGAACCAAAGACGGTGAACTTAGCGTAGATAATGCACCAATTGTCCATGCTGGAAACACCACCGCTAATAGATTTGATGTGGAAGGTTTCTAGTGCCAACCTACATTTACAAATGTAGTGAATGTGATCACTTATTTGAGGCTATCCACTCTTATAAAGAGCGATTAACTGATTGTATTAAATGTGGAAAAGAAAAAACTCTAAAGAAGCAGTTTAATACGCCAATACAAGTGATTAAAAAAAATCAAACAGGCAAAAATAAGCCTGGAGAGATCGTAAAACAGGAAATTGAAAGAAATAAACAAGAGATAAGACAATTTGACGAGGAAAGAAAGAGGAAAAACAATAAACAATGATTTTTTGGACTTTATTTATACTTAGTGTTCTTTTGAATGCATTTTTCATTTGGTACACACGAGTAATGTTATCTAAATTCAACTTTTTGAGCGAGAATTTAGATGATCTAATTATTAGGGTAAAGAATTACCAAAACCATCTCGCTGAAATTTCTGGGATGGACATCTATATTGGAGATCCCACGATCGTCGGAATCATGAAACACACAAAAGACCTACAGGAATTTCTTACAGAATATCAAGACGTCTTTTTATTAGATGAAGAGGAAGATTATGAAGAAGAAGAGGCGTAAAAGAGGTACAGGTAATCAATATTTCACTAAAGAGACTGAGAACTCTATCGTAGCCTATGCTGCAACCGACGATATTAACATCAGAACAAAATTGTATGTAGAAGAGATTAAACCAGCCCTTGATGAACTTGTAGATAAGATTGTATACACATATAAATTTACTTCTTTGAACAATATAGACGTATTGAAAGATGATTGTAAGGTATGGTTAACAACAATACTTGGGAAGTATGACCAATCAAAGGGAACAAAAGCTTTTTCCTATTTTTCTGTTGTCACAAAAAACTGGTTCACCCACCGAGCAAAACAACAGACCAAAAAGAACAAAAGAGAGATCGAATACGATTCTATGATTCGTGAAGTTGAAGCTCTCAGTTCTGAAAAAAGCGAAACCTTCATTCAAAAACAAGAAGATGCTCAGTTTTGGCACTTTCTTATGAATGAAATTGACTCTTGGAAAGATCTTAAGCTCCGAGAAAACGAAAGAAAAGTCCTTGATGCCATTGAAACTTTATTTAACAACATTGAAGACATAGATATTTTCAACAAAAAAGCTATTTACTTATATATGAGGGAGATAACAGGGCTTAACACTAAGCAGATTGTTAGCAACCTCAACCGTCTGCGTGAAAAATACAGAACTTTTAGACAAAAGTGGGACAATGGTGAGGTATGAACAATGGCAAAACAAAATATAAACCAGCTAATCGATAAAGCTCTAGATAACATTACAGCAGACAGAGAAGAAACTAAAGAACTTCTTGCTGATCTCAAGGATTATCTTGCTGGAAGCCAAGATAGATACACTGAGGTTGGGACGGTAGCAGCTAAATATGTTGAGACGCTACAAAGGTCTAATGAACAGCTAGTAAAACTAGCAGCCCTTGTACATAAAAAAGATTCAAATAGGGGAGTAGACTCTTTTTCGGAAGGAGATAAAGAACAACTATTTGATCTTATTCAGAAGGCAAACTAAGAATGCCTAAAGAACCCGCAAAGAAAGATTTATTGGCTCGTTATGGATTATTGAATGACATGAAGCCAGCAGTTCAGCCCGGAATATCTCCAGGTAGAACTACATTTTCTAATACAATACACCAACAAGCAAAAGACGCATATTCTAACGATGTCTTAGCCGGCAAGAAAGAATTCCTTGCTATCGTCCTTAGAGACGAAAATTATTATACAAGAGACAAAGCACCTTTACAGACTCCGCAAGGTGTTGCTCCTCATTTATTCGCATCAGATTCGGTAAAGTTAATAAAGGTTCGTGCAGCTATACCTGAAATACACGCTGCGCTACCAAGACCAAAAGATTCTGAACAACATGCAATTATTGATATGTACCCTGTCTTTACTTGCAGTAGGGATGTGACAAGTGGTCGCCAGCCAGCAGTTGGCGATGTTATTAGAGTAACATATGGAGATTTAAAAAGCCTTTCTCAACCAACAATTGTTGGCTTAGTTAGTAATGGAAACAAACAACCAGGTACTCAAGCTATAAGCCAGCGCCATTGTTCAGGGACTTTAAGAAATGCTATGAGTTCAAAGGTCGCTTCAGGCGCAGCACTTCAAACGCCAGAACTCTCTAGGGCACAGACAACTAGCACAACTGCGAATCAAAATGTAGATAGTAATCTAGCAAGAGCCATCCGAGTGTCACAAGAAGTGCAGAGAATAACAACAAATTCTCGTAACCCAAATGGCGATAAAATACCAGTAGAAGTTTTACTTGGTTTTATGGCTATTGAAAGTAAAGGCAAGGCAGATGCCATTCGTTTTGAACCACATATCTTTGTGGGTAAGGGCGCTGGTTTCATGAAATTAAAGGGCAAAAGAGGTAGACCTGAACTAAAAGGTCCGATGCCTGACAAGGTTCCTTATACAAGACCAAATAAGGCACCATACTATTCTAGGGTATATGGGGAAACAAATAAAAAAGCTTTTGAAAACGCACTTAGAGTAGACCCTATATGGGCAGTTTACTCAACCTCCTTTGGAACGTATCAGGTTATGGGTTTCAATATTCTTACCGATGGTCAGACTAAATATCTTGGTATGTCACCACAAGAATTTTATGAGGAGTTCAAAAAGAATCCGGAGAAAGTATCGGATGATATGATTATTAGGTGGATTACAACCAAGAGAGCTTGGAGAAACATAGCTAAAGAGAAAACTCCCAAGAGACCTCTTAATGATTCTGAGTTAAAAGAACTTATCAAATATTATAATGGTGCTGGACAAATAGAGGCATATTTTTCTAGGATCGGCGGCGGACTTAAAAAGGCATATGAGAAAGCAATTCTAACTGTCAACTCAGCTAATTTAGAAGCTGCTGTTTCTCCGGAGCCTGCTCCTCCTTTGGTGCTGCCTCCATCGCCAACAACACAGTCTTCGCCACCTGAACCCGCACAAGAGGGTCAACCAGTGGTGAAAGTTGAGGCGGATCAAATCAGGGCACGAGCACAACAGGCACGCATAGAAGATGGGTGTGCTGAAGAAATAGTAACAAGATTAGCCCCCAAGCCAAAACCAAAAAGAAAAAAAGCTACTTGCACAACAAGTGTTAGGGTTGCCGATGTTAAGAAGCCCGATCAGAAAAAGCCAACCCCAACTGAGGTAAAAACTTCAACTTGGGACAGACACACAAATAAAAGAATACAAAAGCTCCATCCAAAAATCAGACAGATGGTTATAAACTTTATAACTGATGCTCAAGATCGTGGGTATAAACTCCGAGTTACTAGTGGGCTCAGAACATTTCAAGAACAACAGGCACTCTATTCTAAGGGAAGACCTAACGGGAAAAAGGTTACAAATGCCCGACCCGGCACTAGTTTTCACAACTATGGTTTAGCCATTGACGTAGTAGAAATAGGACCAACAAAAGGAATGAATGGTTTTAAAAAAGGATATGATAAAACTCGATGGGATGAAATTGGGAAAATAGGAAAAGAGCATGGGTTTTTCTGGGGAGGCGATTTTAGAAGTCTTTCAGATAAGCCTCACTTTGAGTTCAACAACGAGAAGAAATTAAAAATTCGTGGTCCAAATGGTTTATTGGAAAAGTATCGTGCTAATAAAAAAGACGATTCTGGATATGTAATTATCTAAGGCGGAATGTAAATTGGCAAAAGTAAAAGCGGTTATACAAACGGGAGTACCTGCTAATAAAAAAAGGTACCGTAAAAATTTAAACAGACCGGACAGTCACGGTGGCGGCATATTCCAAGACAGAATACTTGAGGCACACCCTCATTACAACGCTGCTCCATCAGAAGCAGTAACTGAAGGTGAAAATAACAACTTTATTGTTTTGGGCAGGGATAGACCCAAAGGTTTAAAAAGTGGGTATGGTGGTAAGGGTGATACCCATTCTGGTAAGATAGATATTGTTGTCGGGATGCAAGGCATAAATGTAAAAGAAGAATCTGAGGACGGACAAAGATTATACACAGATCCTGACCCTATTCTTGATGCGGCAAGAATTTATATAAGTCAAAAAACAGACGTCGATGATAACTTCCACCTTAAAGATGGGAAAGTTGGTAACGTAAAAACTAGATCCGCTATTGCGATCAAAGCAGACGGTGTAAGAGTCATTGGCAGAGAAGGTATTAAACTTGTCACGGGCACAGACAAATATAATTCCCAAGGTGTGGAAATATCATCAGTGAGTGGTATTGATTTGATAGCTGGTAATATAGACAGCGAAATTGAACCAATACCAAAAGGAAAAAAACTAGCCGCTGCATTAGAAGACCTTACAAAGATGGTAGAAAATTTGAATGATATTGTCTCCAAGTTAGCAGCCAACCAGGCAAAACTAATTAAAGATCTAATGACTCACACTCACGTTTCAACTCCGGTTACAGGTGGACCCACAACCCCGCCAATAGATTTTATCCCAAATGGCGTTTTACGTTTAGTGGATTATGCTAAAGTGATGTCAGAGCTAGGTATCCATAGGTCAAACTGTGCGACACATAAAATTAACTTCTATAAACCATCTGGAAAAAGATATATCAACAGCAGATATAACAACACAAATTAATCATGGCAAAAAACAGAGATATAAATTACAACGACTGGACAAAGAACATCTCACGAAGAGAGAGGGTTTGGGTATCCTATAGAAACCCAAATGATAATACATATTACGCTGTGTTGGATTCAGGATTACCTTACGGAGTTCCAGATCCTGACGATAATAATCGTATGGTTTATAAGCCAATGACAGAGGTTCAATTAAGCGGTAGGCGTGATCCCGAAGATGACGAGCCAGGTCTTGCTATTTATAATTATGCCAGGAACGCAATCAAAAGTATTACCAAAAAGGTTCTTAAGACAAAATATAAAATTGTTGAAACAGCCAACAGGGTAAACGGCAAGCCTAATTTTGGTCCCGGTCTTTGGCAGGTGGGCGATGCCAAGGCGGCTGGGCTAACTTATGAATGGTCTAGGGAACAAAATCCTAGAGGAAAATATCTTCTTTGTATTAGAATGACGCAGGCATATGTGGATGAATGGATATTTTTCGGACAACCTCCACCAGTCCCAGAACCAACAGAAGAAGAGGCTCCGGTCCCCAAAGATGAGCGTGATGACTTCACGGGAGAAGCCCCGTATACTACTCTTGAAACTGAACGGGTAAAACAAAAGACCGCATCTACATCTGCATCTGAGATTAGGAAAGCCTTCACTCTTAAAAATATGCAAGAAGACATAGAGAGGGGGGAACAAGTTCTTAAGGAATATGCCAAGATATTACGAAAAGAAGGCATAACACCAGAGGACCTAAATGGTTTTGATATATCACGTCAGACCAGGCTCTATAGAAAATCTTATGCAAAAGTGAAACAATTGCTTCAGGCTAATGATGTAAAATTTGACGATAAAAATATTACGGATGACGACAAGATTGAATTTGTTTTAGACAACAAGTTTAACCTGATGCACCTGTTATCAAATGAGACACCAGACAAAAGATCAGATCTAGAAACAGAAACTAAAGACGACAATAATTCAGACCAAAACCCACCAAACCCTGATATAACATCTATCTTTTATGATGGGTTTGATAGAAGAGATTTAACCGAAGATGAGCTTATGGTTGCTCAAGAAAAATCTGTTCCGGTATTCCTACCAGAGTCGGATGCCGACCTTGAACTTCCCGAAAACAAAAGGGCAACAAAATATAATCTAATGCGGGATCGGAGTAGAAACCGATTACGAGGTTGGTCAAGCACAACCTTGTCAATGTTGGCTAATACGGATAAGATTCTTGAGCAACATAAAAATATTGGCACCAACGATTTGTTACCTTGGACTGAATTCTTATCTCAGTGTGTTTACCCCAACCCCTGTATAAAACCTGTTGAGGTAAAGCAAAAAGAGGAAGAGCCAAAAATACTAACCTCTTTGGAAGAGACTACCACTAACACCGCCTCTGAAGTAGGTCAACACAACGCTGCTGCTTCCTTAGAAGTCAAGGAGAAGAAGGCGGAACAAAGAAAGCAAGAATTTAATATAATTGAAAATTCTATTCTTAACTGTGGGGTAGACTTAGAGGACATGATTGATGACCTAGAGGGTCTCTACGAAAATGTATTGGACAAGTTCTCTTTTAAGGCTTTGTTGTCGGCTGCGGCTGAAAAAGCCAAGAATGAAATGAGAAATCAGGCAGCGATATTTGCAGACGATGTGAGATCAGGAGTCGAGAGCGAAGTCAGGAAGATTGTTGATTCAGTAATAAGTGAACTGGAATGCGGTGTTGATATTGCTAAGGGTAAAATAGAAGATAAATTTATGTCACCACTCAAGGAGGTTCCTGGGGTAAATGACTTATTATCAAATTTTGAACCACCAGAGATGACATTTGATCTTCCGAGTATTAAAATAACAAGCTTCCTTGCAGCTATAACCGAACAAATTGAGGAAGCTGCAATAGAGATGATTGAATCAACTTTGATTTCTATGGTCTCTGAGATGGTGAAGGATTTTATTGATTGCGAAAAAGTAATCGCAATTGATGGTGTGGACGATAAGGGTAATGGTCTTTTTGATGCCTTCTCTAAAGCTGCATTTGGCGAGGCAAACCTAGCAGATATAATCCCACCAGAATCAGTTAACAACATTGCAGAGTCTCTGGGGATACCAGAGGATAGAATAGATTCTCTTAACAATGCAATTTCCGAGGTAACAAACCCAGAAGAGTTATTAACACTTATAAACGGTGAAGCTTCAGAGGCAGTTTTAAGAAGACTTAAGCCTATAATAAGTGAACAACTTGGTGATGTGGCTAATATGACCATCGAGGTCCTGGCTAGTTATTTTGCTAGAATTGGCGATACAGCACCAGAAGAACTTAAAGATCAGATTTTTGAAGCTAAAACACAGACAGTGTTTTGTAATGATTTAGATTATCAAGATGCTGCTCAGATTATGAAAGATATTCTTGGACCACGAGCAAAAGATGAAGCAAAAAATGCTTTTGACAGAAGTAAGGATAAACTAAAATCTCTTTGTGGGTTGAAAGAGTCGGCAGAAGAAAATTTAACAGAAGCTGTCACTGAGATGAAAATGCCAGCTAAAATGAAGCAGGCAATAGATATAGCTAATGATTCAATAATTGAGAATCAAGTAAAAAGGATCAACGATACCTTTGATGCATTGCGATCTAGGGTAATCCAAAGCGCAAACAATTTGCATATTTATACAAGTGCCGATTATAACGAATACCCAATAGTTAACTACAATAATAGTGAATCTGATCCAACATATTATTTTCGCCTTGGCAAATGGGCACTAGCAACAAATAACAACAATGGACAATATAGCTATACCATTGCTAGTAGAGGTGGTATGACAACCAGAAATCCGTATAATATAAGCATCCCTCAAGGCGATCAAGCCGGCGAAGGTCTTGGGCAACGAAACAATTTTAATACTGCCTTAGTAGACGGAGGAGCACTTTTTACAAATGTTACATTTACAGACAAGCTTAGTATTAGAAAGGATATTCAGAGGCTTTTTGGGATGGTTACGGGTGGTGGAGATATTGCAGCGGCGGCTGATCGCCGACGCTCGGGATATTTTAATGATATGCAAACCGCAGTTTCTAAATTATATGAGGAAGCTAAAAAACCAATAGATGGAAAAATAAAAAATGCTTCTTCGGGGCAAGAAATAAAAAACATTGCTTTGTTAGGTGTGATTTTGCGAGCTATGCTTCCATTTGCAGTTAATGGTTTTAGGACTCTAGCCAGGGGCGGTGGCGGTGTAACTCCCCTGTGGTTTCCAAACGACATCATAACAAACAAGCTTGTGACTGAATATGTCTACGAACTAATCTTTTCAGACGATGTAGATGCTTTTTATATCGGCGAGCCGGGAGATCAATATGGAGACCCAGGTAGGGACCCCAATGATCCAGATGAGTACCTAGCTGGTCGGGAGACGGATAGGCGCAGTGATTTTAATCAAGTCCGTATACCATCTGTAATCAGGCAACAAGTTAGACAAAACATGTCCAACCTATATGCAATGATATCAGGAATTAAAATTCATCATGTTAATATAACCCCTGGGATAGAAGATGTATTTGATAATGAAAACAATGAGAGCGTTGCATCAGCTAAAAAAGTAATATCTCTATTGTTAAATGTTCTCCTTCCATATAAGCTTAATGATAACTTTGAGCCAAGTGGAGAAGACAGAACAAGAGGCAGTCAAGAGTCATGGATGAATGAGGAAATAAATAGTAGATTTAACCCAGACCCAGGTTTAAAATTTGAATTCCCGCTTCAAGCCTTGGTGGCTCTCCATGTTATTCAAGGGTTCCATGATAATAATGGGTGGAAGCAGGCGTCTTATGCAGAACTTGGACTTGGAGACACAACCGCCGCCCGCCGCAGTTTTACAGATATAAACTTTCAATTGTTAGGTCAGGTAACAACTAAGCTTATGCAAAAGGCTCTTGAAGATGATGACACTGAACTATCTACACTATAGAGGATAAATAAATGACTTCAAAACACGGCATATCAGTTAAATTACCCTTGACATATAATTCGGTCGATGGACCGTATAGTTTAAATAAGACAACAAAAGAAGCAGTACGTCAAAATTTTAAAAACTTAGTCTTGACAGCACCAGGTGAAAGAGTTATGGACCCTCAGTTTGGGGTTGGTTTACGAAACTATCTTTTTGAACAAATGAACGATACATTATACTCAAAAGTCGCAACAAGAATTAGAGAGCAAGTTGGGGCATATATGCCTTTTGTTTTTATAGAGCATATTAGTTTTGAATCTATGGACACAAACAGCAGTTTAGGACCAAATGAGTTACAGGTTTACATCCAGTATAATATTCTCCCACTGGATGCAGAAGATACTCTTTCAATAACCGCAGCAACAAACTAAATACTGTAACAAAAAGAGGAAATTTAGATGGCTAAAAGACCTATAAGCTATACAAGTAGAGATTACGATTCAATCAAGGCGTCCTTGGTAGACCACGCTAGACGCTATTATCCAGATAGTTATAAAGACTTCAACGAAGCTTCATTCGGCTCTTTAATGATTGATGCCGTGTCATATGTTGGTGATGTTCTTTCATTTTATTTGGATTATCAAGCAAACGAGAACTTTTTAGACTCCGCTATTGAAACAAAAAATATAGCAAGAGTAGGGAGACAGTTAGGTTTTAGAGAAAGCGGATCTCCATCATCTACCGGAGTTGTTGCTTTTTATGCTGTCATTCCAATTGATGCTGCGGGCGAAGGACCCGACATGGATCAGGCTCCAATATTAAGAAAAGATTCAACGGTTGGGTCAACTGACGGAAACAGCTTTATTCTAATAGAGAACGTAGACTTTGCAGACCCCAATAATGAGGTGGTAGTTGCAAGAGTTGATAATACCACTGGTCAGCCCACTCATTATGCAATAAAATCTTTTGGAAAAGTGATTTCAGGTGAGTTAAAGCAAGAAACTTTTACCATCGGCGAGTATCAAAGGTTTCTTAGAGTAGCAATTGCAGGATCTAATGTATCAGAAATCGTCTCGGTTGAAGATTCAGATGGCAGAGAATATCTGGAAGTTCCGTTTTTATCTCAAGATGTTATATACGCACAAGTTCCAAATTATAATACTGACTCATCCGATAGATCTAACGCACGATTCACACTAAAGGCTATTGCGGCACCACGAAGATTTACAGTTGATTTTGTAGAGGGTCTGGCATACATTCAATTTGGCTATGGTTCCAGTGATAATCTCACGGAGGACGTGATTGCCGACCCAGCAGAAGTTGTCTTAAATACCCATGGAAGAAGTCATGTAACTGACGATTCATTTGATCCCTCTAGGTTGATTAAAACAGATAAATTTGGGATAGTTCCAGCGAACACTACTCTGACTGTAACATATAGGGCAAACACAACTGAGAATGTCAACGCAGCAGTAGGGGCTATAGATTCTACTATTGATGTAGATGTTGTTTTTCAAGACAGAACACAACTCACAGAAGAAGATGATATAATAAGCTCAATTGAGTGTTTTAATGAAGAAGCAATTTTAGGTGACGTAACAACTGTCAGTGCTGAAGAAATGAGGATCAAGGCATATGATAATTTTGCAGCCCAAAATCGGGCTGTAACAAAACAAGATTATGCCGCCCTATGTTATAGGATGCCACCAGAATTTGGAGCGATCAAAAGGGTTAACATTTTAAGAGACGAAGATTCTTTCAAAAGAAATTTAAATTTGTACGTCTTATCCGAAAATGTCGATGGCGACTTTGTTAAGCCCTCACAGACCATAAAAGAAAATCTAAGGAATTGGATTGCAAGATATAAAATGTTGAATGATACGGTTGATATATTTGACGGCGAGTTTGTAAACTTAAAATTATCTTACGAAGTAGTTTCTGGATTTGATGTAAACAAATTTGATTTATTAACAAGATGTAATGAAGCTATAGAAAAAAAGTTTAATACCAAGTATAATATGGGTGAATCTTTTTATCTTTCAGACGTTTATATAACACTTAACTCTGTTAGTGGCGTTGTAGATACGACCAATGTTGTTGTTGAAACCAAATCAAGCGCAGGGTATAGCCAGTATCCGTTTAATATTAATGAACATCTGTCTAATGATGGGAGAGTTTTAAGAGCACCAGATAAAGTTGCTTTTGAAATTAAAGACTTTGACGCTGATATAATCGGAGTGATTAAATAATGGCAATTAAAAGATACGTCGCAGATTCCGACACTACAATAACAAATGCTTTTGAAGCCAATTTAACAACCAGGGGCACTGGGTCAAACATGGGTGCTGCGGATGTTTTGGAAGTTTTCACAATTCATGGTCAGACTTCTGCTAGCGTAAGTGCAACTAACGCCGAACAAGCAAGAATATTAGTTCAGTTCCCAGTGTCTGGGACAAATACAGCTATTGAAACAATACACAGGGATAGGAACAATGGAATTATACCAACAAATGGAAATGTTAGTTTTTATCTTAGGATGTTCAATGCCCCACATGCAGAGACTTTACCGGAAAACTATGACTTAGATATTAAAAAATTGACAGCAGCCTGGTCAGAGGGAAGAGGTCTTGATATGGATGAATATCAAGATATAGGGTTCTCAAGCTGGGCAAAAAGAAATAGTACGACTGCCTGGTCAGCAGGTGGCGCAGAGGGTAACTACGATAACATAACATCAACTAATTTCCTTAACGGAGATGAGGATATGGAGGTTGATGTCACTTCTACTGTCGAGGCTTGGTTGTCATCACCTACTAGCAACTACGGTTTTTTAATCAGAAACACAAATGCTCAAGTATCAGGAACTCTAGGATCATTTTATACCAAAAAGTTTTTTGCTAGAACAACAGAGTTCTATTTCAAGCGCCCTGTTATAGAAGCTAGGTGGGATTCTAGTAGAAAAGATCAGCGATCTAATTTTATATTGAGCAGTAGTTTAGTTACAGCGGCTAACAATGTTAACACTTTGTGGCTCTACAATAAACTCAGAGGCGTTTTAACTGATGTTCCAAGCTTGTCAAGTCATAAAATGGATGTTACGGTATTCTCATCCTCTGTTGATGGGGTCCCAAATGGTGATGCTGTTTCTATAATTAAATCAGATGGTTCAACAGTCACCTCAGTAGAGGCTGGCAAGGCTGTTGAAAACGGAGTAACCCTAACCGGAATATACACAGCCTCATTTACAACTGCAAATACTGCGTCCGTATTTCTTGATGTGTGGTCAACAGGTAGTGGGGACTCAAAAAGAACTTTTCACACAGGATCGTTTGAACCATCTTCACAACTGGCTACCAACTCTGACTCATCCGTGGTATTCACTTCTAAAATAACAAACTTAAAAGCGACATATACGACAAATGAAGAACCAAGACTTAATCTGTTTACTAGACAAAAGAATTGGAACCCAAACATTTATACCGTGGCAACATCTGAAGTCCTCCCGACAATTATAGATGATGCTTTTTATGAAGTATACAGGTTAACAGATGATACCGTAGCAATTCCGTATGGGACAGGTAGTGATAACCATACTAAACTGTCCTACGATAAAGATGGAAATTATTTTAATCTTGATATGAAACTTTTGGAGTCAGGATACGCATATGGAATCCGTTTCGCTTACTATTTACAAGGACAATATAGAGAGCAGCCAGAAGTGTTTAAATTCAGGGTTCAAGATTAATGAGCATAAAGAAGTTATTTGACGCCAGACAAACAAGAAAGACCGGGAAAATCTTAGCCCCCGGTGAAAATAATTCTTTGTCTGAAGATGCAGAATCAATTGAACAAGTTAGGGTTGCCTTAGATGATAAACACGAGTTTGTCCCACCACTGGATTATTCTGAACCAGCAAACTTTGTAAAATTTGGCTCCGCTTACCGTTATTATGTTGATGCTTTAGAATATGTTGCCGATGAATATCCTTATGACGGTACTTCTAAAGATAAAATAGAATTTGCAAATAATTTAAATCCGCTTGAAAAATATATTCTAGACACGGAACACCCATCCTCTACTGGTTATGCTATAATGGGGGCAACCTATGGGTCTCGTGGGTCTCAAAGTTCAACAACGGGGTATTATTCAGCCTCGGCAGAGTTTATACACATAAAGGGCGGACCTAATGCCAGTTCCAAACTGAAAGCTGACGGCACTCCTGACTTCAAAGATGAGACTGCAAATGTATTCTACACCGGATCTGCCTATGGTCGCCGGTCAAACAATCTAGAGTTTGGAGGAGCAAGCGGCAGCACAATAGAATTTTTCTTTAAGAAATCAACTTTTAGCACAGCTACATCAACAAGAGAGGTGGTTTACGATGCTTGGACCGGATTAGCAAAAAATCAAGCCGGCTATGGTCGATTTACTGTGGAGGTAAAATCTGGCTCTTTGGGCGGTGATCCTGATGTTGTTAACTCTTTCTTTGTAACATATCAATCGGGCACAGCGGGTGTTTTCCGGGCAGCGGTTCCGGTAACTTCAAGCGGTGCTTCTTTGGCTGATGGAAACTGGCATCACTATGCTTTCGTTCTGGGAACCTCGGGAAGCTCAACATCAATTGACGTGTACAAAGATGGCGAGTGTTTTGGAACTCAAATTACAACTGGATCAAATATTGGATTAGTAACTGGGGCGATAGAGGCTAGAGTTGGAGCGTTGATAACTGCTCCCTCCGGAACATCAGTTCCTGCTGGTTATGGTAAGTTGTCAGCTTCATTAGATGAATTTCGTATTTGGAAAGACAAGAGAACACCAGAAGAGGTTGGTAGAAATTGGTTTACAAACATATACGGTGGAACTAATACTACCACTGATAAACTTGGACAATCTCTCGGGGATACCGACTTAGGACTTTATCTTAAATTCAATGAAGGTATAACCGGAACTGACTCAACAGATTCTGTTGTTTTAGATTATTCTGGAAGGATATCAAACGGAACGTGGACAGGATTCACATCAGGAAGTAGTAGAAATACTGGATCTGCTTTAGTATCCTCTTCTGCATCAGAGTTTGAAACTGCTGATCCAATTGTGAGAAAAAATAATCCTTTATACATATCCAAAAAAACAGACCTAACGAATCTTGGAAATTCTCATGACTACCAAAACAATTCTAGTCTTTATTATTCCATGCCAGATTGGATTATAAACGAAGATTCTGAAACTAACGAAGAATTATATAAGCTAACACAAATAATGGCTAGCTATTTGGACACCCTATATGCACAAACTACACACCTTTTTAAAGTAGGGGATATTTCCTATACAAGTGGCAGCGATAAGCCGTTTCCATATAATGACCGCCTGTTACAATCTATGGGTTTTGAAACACCAGAGTTGTTTACTAATGCAAACTTGGTATCTCAGTTTTTACAAAAGGACGACAAAAGACAGTTAGAACTTAAACTTCATAACATAAAAAATGAAATTTACAAGAACATTTATAACAATCTGTCGTTTATTTATAAATCTAAAGGAACAGCCAAGGCATTTAGAAACTTAGTTCGTTGCTATGGTGTAGGCGATGACCTTTTTCAGATTAACACCTATGTTAATAATGAAACATACAAATTAGACCAAGATGCTTCATCTTCACTTGGGTGGTATCTGCCTGGGACAAGTGCTAAAAGATATGTTGACATGACGGGATTATCCAATGAGGGAGACATATCTGGGTCTGTCTTTTCATTTCCTGATGCTTCAAACTCAAATTCTTACGGCTTTTTGTCTGGTAATGCGAATTTAGATAGTTACGCTTTTACTCTGGAAGCAGAAATATATTTCCCAAGAAAGCCAGAATCTGGAGAAAATAATTATCCAAGTTATCCAGCCGTTAGTGCTTCTCTGTTCGGATTTCATACGCCATCGGTAACTGATCCAACTTCAGCGGTAACAACTTGGGCAGGCAGCGATTATGGGTTACAAGTTTATGCAGTTCACACGACAGGCACATATTCAGAAGTCACCGAGCCAATACAGGCTTCTCGTGATGCTTTTTTTGTAGTTAAAAACTCTGCTGGGACCACTCTTCTTACTAGTTCTACATTCACCAATGTATACGATAATAAAAACTGGAAATTTGCTTTATCTCTTCGCCCAACTAAATATCCCTATGCTGAAGATACAACAGGTACAACTTTAGCTGGATCTGAAAAATATACTCTTGAACTATACGCAGTTAATTCAATTGTTGGTGAAAAACAAGCCTCATTATCTGGAACAGTCGCAGCTATCGCAGCAGGAAACCCTGGACTTACTGCTTCATTATCCTACACAGACGGTTCTAATATTCTTGAAGCAGGTAAAAGAGTATATGTTGGCGCACACAGAACTAACTTTACAGGTTCCGTTGTGGTGCCAACAGACATAAGAGCATCTGGTATACGATGGTGGAATACTTACTTACCTTCTGGTACAATAGATATTCATTCATATGATGTCGATAGTTTTGGTTTAATCCATCCATACAGAAATGTTTATAATTTTGAATCAAATGACCCCGAAGTTTTTATTCCAGAGATTCAAACTCTTGCTTTTAACTGGGACTTTATTACTGTAACTGGCAGTGATGGCAGTGGTGAGTTTGTTGTGACTGACTTTTCGTCAGGATCGGCAGGAACAGATTATGAAGGAAGTTATCAAGGGACAGTATTTTCAAAGCAAAACTTAAAACACCACACCGGCAAAGGAATTGGATTTGTAGCTAGTAGTACTCCGGTCAAGAAAGAATATGTTTATACTGGAAAGCAAAGACTCCCAGAACAAATATATCCTGAAGATATGGTTGAGGTTAAAAACTCTGATGAAGAAACATTCACAAGAGACAGTAGACCTTATCGCTTCTTCTTCGCTGTAGAAAAAAGCATGTATGATGCAATCTCTAGAGAAATGTTAGAGATGTTTGCTTCAATTCAAGATTTTAATAACCTTATTGGAGATCCTGTAAACAAATACCGAATGCGGTACAAGGATATGGAAAAGTTGAGGGAGATATTCTTCAGGAGAATAGGTAACACCCCTGACTTGGACAAATATTTAGATTATTTCAAGTGGCTAGACTCTTCTATGGGAGTAATGATTGAGCAGTTATTCCCTGCATCTGCAAAAGTAGCAGAAAACGTTAGGGTAATGGTTGAGAATCATGTTCTTGAAAGAAACAAGATTAAGTTCCAATACCCAACACTTGAAGATCGTGAACCAGATGTCCAGGCTGGTCTTCGTGGATCTGGATGTTCCCAATTGTATAATTGGAGGGTCAATCACGCTCCTGTTGGATTAAGTCAAGATACTAATTGCGGTTGGTGGTTTAATCGTGCAGAAAGGAACGGACCAACTTTATCCACTGGAATCCCCACAGCGTTACAGACCGCCCGCCAAACTTTATTTGGAAATACACATATATTACCAACTCCGGCTGAATACGAAGATACGCACAGAAACACCGGAGAAAATATTCCCACTGCGGCAACAAAGTTTGCTTGTTTTGAGGCGGCGTATCTTGGTGGAGTTATAGGCGGCGTAAACCAAGAAATAAATAAAATAAGAAATGTAAGTCCATTTACCTTTGATGAGTTTAGAACCGCAAAAGATTGTGATGATGAAATTGCACCCAACCAAAAGGTAAAAATAAACTTTAGATCTGTAAAAGATAGTGTTGGTTATCCTGGCGACCTAATGTCACCATTTAGCATTTATAGTTCTAGTGTGGATACGGGATACAGAACTACAATCAGATCAGGCGGTCTAAGTTTTCATGATATCTCTAATATGCACGAGGATTCATATCATCCAACTCAGTATGAAGTCCCAATGCAGGGTCCTTTTACTAAGCAGCATGTTGGTGGACTAATATATAGAAATAATAAAGCACTCCTTGAGCAAAACCCCAAACTTAGATCAGAGGGTTTTACACTTGCAATTGCTAGTTCAACCGGTACTGTCGGTGATATAACATTATCAACGACTATTCCTAAAGGACAATATTATAGAGGTCTTTTAGCAAAAAGTCCTGTTAATATAACAAACATCTTAACAACTACTGCTTCGGCAGGTGCTCAAGTTTCTTCTTCTTATGTTGAGGCTGTCACAAGTGTTCGTGTTTTAGGTAACTTTTCTAAGAACTATGAAGTGGTTCACACTCAAGGTAGAGATATTAATAATCTTGATTTAAGGCTTAATACAACTTCTTACAATATTACTGGTGCAGCATCCCCATATCTTGGTGGGCTAGTTGATTACGAAATACCACAAAGAAAAGCAACCTTCAAGTCTAATAAAACAGTGTTTGTTGAGAGATTTTCTGCCCCTGGTGGTCCAGCAACCTCTACCCCTGCGTTTTTAGACGTAACATCGCAACAATATGCAGCAAACAATGCACTTCCGTTTAGGAACATTGGCGTCCGTGCCCCACTTTATGAGTTACTAAAGACCCGCCAAGCTTGGGGTGGCTTTGTTGATGGCATATACCCGGAGGCAATTGACCTTGGACACACAACTCTTGAAGAATTAAATACAGGATCTTTTTCTGTTCCTGTTGTTTCTTATCACAAGACGCAAAGAAATGTTCTTAATAGAATAAAACAAACTTTAGCTCCCGCTATTGTAACTGGCAGCATAGCAGATAATGATTTCATCACCAGACCAATCCCTCAAGCGGACAGATATCACTGGTTTCAATCAATAAACAAGAACGACACAAATTATAAACCATACGATAATGTATCTCCAGCTAGAACAACATATGGTTTTTATGTTGATAATGAATCAACCTATCCAAAAACATTTGGTCGCCACGGTGTTTATTTACCGACAACTAGCTCTCTAACCAAGAGCGACGGCAGTCGGATCACCGACTTTGATGGACCAGGCGCAAACGCAGCAGAAAGCGACTATAGAAATACCAAAATTACATCTCCTGATACCGATGCTATGATGGTTACTGCACTAAATGGCGATTTAGTCTTCCGTTGGTCTGGCGGTAGCGTATTCCCAATATGGAAGGCTCTAAGAACCGGTGAAACTCCTCTGGGCAGAGAACCAAGAGAATCAAACACATATACAAGATACGAAACTGTATCTGGGGAGCCAAATTCTTTATTCTCATCTTCGGCTAGGTCTGTATCTGATTTTTCAGCTTCTTATCGATCAGCACCAGTTACATCAAAACACAAGCCAATGTATCACTTAGTAAATGCTTATGTTGGAACAGCAGAAAAAGACAGCCCTGACGCATTTACAGACGTATCTTTCAGATATACATACGGTAATGAGTTCCAAGGGTTCGCTCACTTAGGACTAGACGAACATCTTAATTTTAGACCAGATTATGGACGTCGACCATATGATGTTTTTAGAAAAGTATCCCTAGAATATGCTGATGGGAACAAGCACGCTTTCCGCATTGCTGGTATTAAAGCATACAAACAATTTGTTTATGATGAAGTGATATATCCAAAAGATATCTACACTTATCTTTCGGGCACGAGAGAGAGATTATCTTTTTCAACTGGATCTTGGCCATATTGGAGAGATAATGGGGCAGGTACGGCTACAAATTCAACTATTGCATCAATTTCTACCAGCGGGACAATATTAGCAAATACAGCTTCATATAATCCAGAGATACCAAGAATAGAGGCAGGTTTTACAAATTCGCAAGGATATGTCCAGTTAAGGATACAACAGGAGCCTCATCATAATTCAGGAGGCGAACCAGCAGGAAATGGATCTGGTTCAATTTGGCCACTAGATTCTTTCTTATATGCGACATATATGCCACACCTAAAGAGTAATAGCACAATGCCTTTCGCTCAAAGTCTACCAGGCGGTGAACTGCTGTCAACGCTATATGGAGGATTGCAGTGGACTGGAACTAATACACCTGATTATACAGGCTCCCTTAATGCCAGATCCGCACAATATGTTTATACTGTTCCAACTGTTAGTTCAAGCAAGCCTGAAGGAAGATCACCCGGTGGACCTACAACCAGACCTGCTTGGACCGCCGGATCAGGTAGAAAAATTGTATCTGGTCCAAACAAAGGAAACTCTAATACGGCTAGATATCCATTTTTTGATTCTTACAGTGACTGGGCTGAGGATGTTAGAGTCGCAGGACAAGATCACACTATAGTCCCCGAATATCGTGCTAGTGAACATGTATTTAAAACATTAGATACTAACAGTGGTAGGATCGGTTTATTTAACAATTCCTTATTATCTATAACAGGATCTTCAGAATTAAGTAGCTCCTCTCAAATTGGATCATATGAGCGACCAGCCCAACCGGATGGACCAAATACTCTTTTTGAACAAGCCGACCCATCATTTATAGAGAGGTATAGTACAACAGAACTGTTTACTTACCTAGAATCTGTTATGGAGCGTGACTTTGAAGCGAATGGTCCACCCACAGATTTAAGGCTAACAACAAAAACAGTTCAAAAGCTCCTACCTTACGATGGATTTTACCCAGTGAACAGGGCAACTCAGTTAGCTACCCTATTTTCGCAGTCAATTAGCCCAGCAGTTACTTTCACTGGCGGATTTACTGGGAAACGACGATGGCAGAATGTATTAAAACCATACTTTGCACCAGGCATCTTTTTTAACTCAATTAAATCAGGCATTGCAGTTGATCATCCGGTAAGAAGCAAAAACCCAAACTGGTCGGCTGGTACTGATAGTTGGGATGATCAATTTGGCGCAACCACTATACCTTTAAAGGGTTGTCTTAGTGGAGGAATTACTGGCTCTACTAATTTACCAGCCGAATCGGATAAGCAGGATGATACTCCAAATGATTCATCGAATATATACTGGTACAGAAGGGCTAACTTTGAGCACATTTTAGACCCTGTTAAATACGGATATTCAAATATCTCTCCTGTCTATCTTAACGATGATCTTAATTCACATCTAAGAATAGATGCAACAGGATCTTTTAATATTAAAGAAGTAAATAACGTCAGATATGATGAGTATAAGAGCGGTGTCGGTAACTTTTTTGGTGCTGTCCCAGACTTCTTCCTGAAGAACGGACAAATGTCAAAACTGGTTAGTAAAATACCAGACCCAAATAACATCCCAGTTGAAAAAGGTAAGACATATGTGATGGAGGTTGTTTTAAGAAAGACAGACAACTTTAACATGTATAGTAATCCATATGCTTTTGGTGTCCCGACTGCAACCGGATCTCAGGATTGGGGAGTCAACGACTCCAGAAAACCAGCCGGCGCAGCATGGCCATTACACAGAGGTGAATTTGCCCCGTTTACTCCACCATATTTTTACGGCGATTCAATAGCAAGAATAGTTTATAAACCTCAAGACTCTTTACTTGGCTCAGGTGGTAGTTCTGGTGGGTTACAAATTGGGGTTTATACAGTTACCCTTCAAGAAGTTTTGGCAGATATAGAAAGTTCAACAGTGACAGGTAGTTTTATAACTTATCACAATTCAAATGATTATTTATTTGATCAAGATACCACTGGAGCCAATGAGACTGCCGGGCGAGCCCCTGACTATGGGTGGAATAGAGCCTGGTTAAATAAAATGAATGTCTCTGCTAGTGTTGTGCTTACAAATGAATATGAGTCTTTAACCGATGAGTCAATAAACTTAAATCAATGGGTTATTATGCCAAAATGGGAGTGCCCCATTTTAGACTTCCCAAGAGAAGATACTAGCACTACTAGCGAATTGTATAATTTCTCATCTTCTATAGATATTGGGTCATATAATTCAGGTTCTAGTGCTCCGGACAAGACTTACGGAATGTGGCACCAGTATGGAACATCTCCAGACCCCGGAGAGGGCGTTAAATTATTAGTTCGTGGCATACCGTCAGAAAAATCACTAAGAAAGTCTGTTGCCTTAACTGCCAGCGCCGGATCAGCAATAGCAGAAGAAACAACATTAACATTTTCAGACGGAGAATCAGGCACTACTTCTTATACATCGCTTGATACCAGCCGTTGGGCTTATGTTAGTGGAGTAAAAGAATACTTTATAACATTTACTGTCAAAGGCGCATCTACAGATACAACATATGCCTTATACTTATACACTGCCTCATCAGACCCTAACCCATCAATAAGTGGCAGTCCTACTAATATAGGTGTTGGTATTGGTTCAACCCACGGAATTACCACTTCAGCAGCGATGATCACGGCTATAAAGGATGCTATTCATGCAAAAACAGATGTTTCGGCAGTTGTAACTACCGCCCCAACCTCTTCGTCGCCGATTGTTTCAGCGGACGGTGGCGTAATAACAATTACAAACAGTGAAGCCGGTGCAGTTCCGGACGCTGCATCCACTTTTCCCTCAACTCTAACAAGTGGGGGCTCCAGCATAGCTACCAGTGTCACCGCAGCAGGAGCCGCTGCGGGAACAGCTTTAACACAAACAAACACCACTATTTTAAGCGATGTTGCTGAAGAGGATTTAGGAAATTTAGCAGAGCTTCTTGGGTTTGTTTCTGTAGAAGAGGAAAGAGAAGAACCAGTATATAACACAGCCGAAGGAAAAGTTGAACAAACACTAAGAAGAAGATACAACCAGAAAGAAGTTACTCTTGGTAATTTGGCAGACTCTAAGAAAGTTTATGAAGCTGTTGCAGCTATACCTTATTATCTCACTGGAGAAGAACCAAATCAACAGCCCAACTTTATTAATATTCCTCCTAACGGTGGACAGGAGTTTGGGACGGAAATACAACAACTAATAAGAAAAATGGAAAGATATAATCTTCCCCCGGCATTACAAAACAATTTAGACCGACTTAAAACGGTTGGTGTAAACTCTTTGGGCAGGGGGACAGACTTTTTGCCTTTAGCTTGTTATTTATTTGAATTTAGTCTAGAATTTGATAAACAGGATTTGGCAGATATATGGCAAGGGATCATGCCAGAACAATCCATTCGTATGTTGGGTAAACAAGGGGAAGTTACCGTATATGGTATTGATCACGCCCTTGTATATGGAGAAACGGGAGAAACCTTCACAAATCCGGAGAGATTAGATAATAGGCTAAAAGACTTGCTAGATGTCCAGCCAGATTTTGCCACTGATGAAAATGCTAATTGTTTTAAACCAGAAATTCAATGGCTAGTCTTCAAAGTCAAACAAAAAGGCATGGGCTCTTATCAGGAAATGATCAAAAAAGAAATAACCCCATATCTTACAGGAATCTATAATAACGGCAGTGATCAAGATACTACTAGTATTGAACCTCCTCCAAAGAGCGCAAATATTTTACAAAGAGGATACAATTGGCCTTATGATTATTTCTCTTTTGTTGAAATGGCAAAGATAGAGGGACAGGTTCGATTTAGACCACATGTTTCAGAGTTAGAAGGTGTTACCTTTGAATATACGCCTCCTGTTGTTCCTTCTGTTGATCCTTCAAACATAATAGAGGTATCAACTACATCTCCAGAGCAGACACCTGATCCACAACCGGGCTCAGGGGATACAACAGACCCAGAAGATACAACGGGTTCTGGTGATCCGCCCGAATCAGAGACAGACCCTGACCCAGAAGAGGGTTCTGGTGATACTTGCCCCACAGTTGATGGCGTGCCGCTTGTATTCAGCCAGTTCGCTTATGGCGGAAATGGCGGATGTGTGTGCCCCATCGGAACTTCCCTCGCTGGGGACCCACCACAAACCGTTAATGGCGTTCTAACCTGTAATCCCCCTCGTCCTATCGGCAGCGGTCCCCCCGGTGATTTTGAACGTGGCGCTTAATAAGAGATAATTTAGGAGCAGAAGGGTATTTAAGTTATGACAAACTTCTTTAATAAAA
>MDTB01101964.1_pt1 | contig 23996 bp, 18 predicted proteins | sample 811161 | NCBI WGS metagenome assembly MDTB01 (sample SAMN05326650, study PRJNA326480) | marine metagenome | isolation source: seawater | place: Mediterranean Sea | collected 2009
CATGAATTTAATTGCTATGGTCTCTTATTATTTTGACTACTATTACTAAAAATTCTACGAAAAAGCTCGAAAATGAAATTTTCATTACTCAAGAAAATATAAGTGTTTTAAATAATAAATATGAGCTCGTGTTACTTGACTATAATTACCTAACCTCACCAAAAAAATTATTAGAGTATCAATCTAAATATTTTGATGCAGATTTGGTACCTTTAGATATTTCTAAAATAAAAGAAATAGAAAAAATTAATAATAAATTTTATATTAAAGATCTAGGTAAATTTCAAAAAGAACATGAATAAAGTAAAAAATGAAAAATTAATTTTTGAAAATTATGAAAATGAGTTTTCATTTAAGAAAAGTAAATCAAATTTAAATATTACATTTAATAGAATAGCATTTATTTTTTTTATATTTTTGATGATAAGTTTAATTTATTCAATTAAATTAATGTATCTAGGATCATTAAACTCTAAAATCAATATAAATGAAGATATAACTATTAAAGCAAATTATAGAGCAGATATAGTAGATAGAAATGAAAATTTTTTAGTAAAAACAGTTAATACCATTGATGTTGGAATTAATCCAAATTTTGTAATTAATAAAAAAAAACTATTAATAAGTCTAAAACTTATATTTCCGTATAAAAATTTTGAAGAAATTGAAAAAAAAATTAATGGTAAAAAATTTTTTTATTTAGAAAAACGAATCAGTCAAGAGAAATATCAAAAACTAAGATTACTTGGTGACAAGTCTATAATTTCTGAAGAAAGAATAACTAGAATTTATCCACAAGAAAATTTATTTAGTCATATTATTGGACAGATAGATAGAGATAATAATGGAATATCTGGATTAGAAAAAAGTTATGACTATGAATTAAGAAAAAGGCAGGAACCACTTAAATTAACATTAGACACTGATATACAATTTTTAATTAGAGAAGAACTCATAAAATCAAAAGATATTTTTAACAATGTGGGCAGCGCAGCAATTCTTATGAATATTGATAATGGGCAAATAATTTCAATGGTTTCTTTGCCGGATTTTAATTTAAATAAAAGAGAAACCATCAAAGATGTGAATTTTATTAATAGGTTTACAATGGGAGTTTATGAACTTGGTTCAGTATTTAAGACCTTTACTTTGGCAGCCGCTTTAAATGAAGAAATAATAGATACAAATACAGAATTTAATGATTTAGAAAAAAAAATTTATTGCGCAGGTAATCCCATTGAAGAATATGACAAGGAAATTCCGGAAGATCTTACTGCAGAACAAATACTAATAAGATCAGGAAACATAGGTTCAGTTAGAATAGCACAAAAAATAGGAATAGAAAAATTTAAGACTTTTTTAAAAAAAATTGGAATCCTTGATAAATTACAATTTGATATAGAAGAAATGGGTACGCCTAAAGTTGGAAAATGGGGGAAGTGTAAATTAGCAACTGTTGCTTATGGCCATGGAATATCCACTACCCCTTTACAATTGGCTAAGGCTTATTCGATAATTACCAATGGAGGATATTTTGTAGAGCCAACTTTGATTTTTAAAGATCAAAAAGAGTATAATCAAAGAAGAAGAATATTAAAAAAAGAAGTTTCTGAAAAAATAAATCCAATATTGAGAAAAGTTGTATCATCAGAAGAAGGCACAGCAGGCTTTGCAAACGTCAAAGGATATGAAATTGGAGGAAAAACTGGAACTGCAGATCAACCAAAAGATGGAGGATACTCAAAAAAAAAAATAAATACTTTTATTGCTGTATTTCCAACATCTAAACCCAAATTTACCTTATTAGTTTTGTTAGATGAACCGAAACCTAATAAAGAATATATTTATAAATATAGGGATGGAAGAGCACCATACAAAGGAAATTGGAGAAATACAGCAGGATGGACTACTGTTGAAATTACAGGCAAAATTATAGAAAAAATTGGGCCCATTTTAGCCACAAAATATCTGGAGTTTAACTAGGTTCATGTTGATTGGAAATTTTTTTAAAGATTTAAATTTTAAATATAAAAATCATTTTTTTTCTGGTTTAAGTTTTAATAGCAGTCAATGCAAAAAAAATAATATTTTTTTTGCTATTAAAGGGACTAATACAAATGGTGAAAAATTCATTAATAACGCAATTAAAAATGGTGCTCGAACAATAATTTCAAAAAAAAAATTTCAAGGATTCAAAAAAAAAATATTATATATAAATTCAAAAAATGTTAGAAAAACATTATCTGAAATTAGTTTTAAAATTTGTTCAAAAAAACCTAAAAACTTAATAGCAGTCACAGGGACTAATGGTAAATCTTCGATTGTTGATTTTTATTATCAGATTTTAAAATTTAATAAAAAAAAAGTTGCATCCATTGGTACACTAGGCGTTAAAACAGAGTTCAGAAGAATTAAAGTGCTAAATACTACTCAAGATCCAATTTTTTTGAGTCAACAATTACGAAAAATTAAAAAGAAAAACATAGATAATATTATACTAGAAGCATCTAGCCATGGACTTAAGCAAAATAGATTAGATGGTCTTAATTTTAAAACAGGAATTTTTACAAATTTATCTCACGACCATTTAGATTATCACAAAAGTAATAAAGATTATTTAAATTCAAAACTATACTTATTTAAAAAACTACTAAAAAAAAATTCCAATGTAATTACTGATAACACAATACCCACATACTCAAAAATTAAAAAAATTTGTAAATCAAAAAATTTAAAGCTATATACTATAGGTGATATAGCAAGTAGCACCATAAGTGTAATTGATCATAAATACGATGAAGATAGTCAAGTAATTAAAATTATATACAAAGAAAAAAAATATATTATTAGAATTAACTTAATTGGGAAAATACAAGTTAAAAATATTTTAATGGCAATGATTGCCGCAGTAAGAAGTGGCATCAAATTTTCAAAAATTGTGAAAACGATTAAAAAATTAAGCTCTATTGATGGAAGATTCCAAAATATTGGAAAAATTAAAAATAATTCAAAAGTGATTTTAGATTATGCACATACACCTGATGCATTAAAAACGTGTCTGCAAAATTTAAAAGATCAGTATAAAAATAAAAAAATTTTTGTTGTTTTTGGATGCGGAGGTGAAAGAGATATAGATAAAAGACCTAAAATGGGTCTAATTGCAAATAAATATTGTGATAAAATCTATTTAACTGATGATAATCCTAGAAATGAAAATCCCAAAATAATTAGAACACATGTAAAGAGAAAAATTAATAAAAGAAAACTATATGAAATACCTAGTAGAGAAAAAGCTATAGAAGAGGCTATAAAAAACTTAAAGAGTGAAGATATATTGCTTGTTGCTGGAAAAGGGCATGAGAATACTCAGGATTATGGGAAATCAAAAAAATTATTTTCTGATAAAATATGTATTTTAAAAAATATAAATAAAAAAAATAACTTACTATCCAATAACTTTAAATTAAATATTTTAAGAGAAGAAACAAATAATCTTTATTTAAAAAATAATATTAAAACTAATAAAGCTTCAATAAACTCAAAAGATTTAAAAAAAAATGATATTTTTTTTGCCTTAAAAGGTAAAAAAAGAGATGGTAACAATTATGTGAAAGAAGCAATTACTAATGGAGCTTCAATAGCCGTTGTTAATAAATTTCAAAAAATCAAAAAATCGAAACAGATAAAAGTTTCCAATACTTTGAATTTTTTAACAAGGGTTGCCAGCAAAATAAGGCATAATTCATCCGCTAAAATAATTGCAATAACTGGCAGTTGTGGAAAAACTTCTCTCAAAGAATTAGTTGCAAAGGCTTTAAGTCAAATTTCAAACGTCACTTATTCTACAAAATCATATAATAATAAATTTGGAGTACCTCTCAGTCTATTTAATTTAAATAAAAATGATAATTTTGGAATTTTTGAAGTTGGAATGGATAAAAAAGGAGAAATAAATAATCTAACGAAAATTATAAAACCTGATGTAGGAGTAATAACAAATATTTCTTATGCACACTTTAAAAACTTTAAACATCTAAGTCAGATAGCCAAAGCGAAATCGGAGATTATAAACAATATAGTTGAAAATGGATGGATGATTTTAAATGCTGATGATAAATTTTTTTCATTTCATAAAAAAATTGCGCTGAAAAAAAAATTAAAAATTCGATCTTTTAGTATTAACAAAACTAATGCAGATATAAAACTAAACTACATTAGAAAAAATAAGTCAAAATTTAATATTTCTATAAGTATAAAGAGGAAAAATAAAATATTCAGAATTCCATTTAAGTCTAAAAATAATGTTAAAAATTTACTTGCCGCAGTTTCATTAATTTCAATTTTTAAAGATATAAAAAATTTAAATCAAAATATATTTGATAATTATAAAATTCCTAGTGGAAGAGGGGATATTTCAAAAATAAAGAAATATAATAAAAGATTTTTTCTTATAGATGAGAGTTATAATTCAAACCCTCTATCGCTAAAGTCTGCAATAAATAATTTTGATTTAATAAATGCTAAAAAAAATAAAAAATATTTATTACTAGGTGACATGCTAGAACTTGGAAAAAATTCAAAAAATTTACATTCTCAATTTAGTTCTATAATAAATAATTCATCAGTTGATAATTTGAGTATTATTGGAAAAGATATAAAAGAAACATACAAAAATATTTACAAAAATAAAAAAGGTTTAATTTTAAAAGAAAATTCACAAATATTTGATTTGATTAAAAACAATATAAATAATAATGATTACTTAATGATTAAAGGGTCAAATGCTACTGGACTCTATAAAATAGCTAATGCTTTAAAAAAAGGAAGATCAAATGCTTTATAGTTTCATATTAAATTTTGTAGATATTTTTTCATTTTTAAATGTATTTAAATATTTAACTGTAAGGACTGGATTAGCAATGTTTACCTCAATGTTTGTTGTATTCTTAATAGGTACACCCTTTATAAATTTTTTTTCGTCCAATCAAATTCTTGACCCAATAAGAGAGGATGGACCAACAGATCATATAGTTAAAAAAATAGGAACACCAACTATGGGTGGTGCACTAATTTTAACAGGATTATTTTTTGGAATAATTTTGTGGGGAGATTTATTTAACCCAATTATTTGGTTCTTAATTTTTATAGCTGCTAGCTTTGGCTTGTTAGGAGCTTATGATGATTATAAAAAAATTAAATTTAAAAATTCTTCAGGTGTTTCTTTTAGATTTAAAATAATTTCGCAAGTATTAATAGCAACAATAGCTATTATTGTTTTCAGTTATTTTTCAGAAAATTCAGAATTAAAAAATTTATATATTCCCTTTTTTAAAAATCTAATTTTAAATTTGGGATGGTTTTTTATTCCATTTTCAGTATTTATAATTGTTGGCTCTTCTAATGCTGTAAATTTAACAGACGGACTTGATGGTCTCGCTACAGTCCCGGTTATATTGGTTGCGTCTTGTTTTGCTTTTATTAGTTATGTCACAGGAAATATAATTTTTTCCGAATACTTACAAATACCTTACATAGAAGGAGTTGGAGAGGTATCTGTATTTTGTGGTTCAATAATTGGAGCCTGCTTAGGCTTTTTATGGTTTAACGCTCCTCCAGCTAAAATATTTATGGGAGACACAGGCTCTTTAGCATTAGGTGGTTCTCTAGGCGCAGTAGGAATTGTAACGAAACATGAAATAGTATTAGCAATAACAGGTGGCCTGTTTGTATTAGAGGCAGTTTCAGTAATTGTTCAAGTAATATCTTTTAAACTAACAGGAAAAAGAATTTTTAAAATGGCTCCTATACATCATCATTTTGAAAAAAAAGGATGGCAAGAATCCACAATAGTTATTAGATTTTGGATTATTTCAATCATATTAGCCATGATTGGCCTAGCTACTTTAAAATTAAGATAATGAGAGATATTCAAAATATCTTTATAAAAAAAAAAATATTAATTTATGGATTGGGAAAGACGGGTCATTCTAGTTATAATTTTTTAAAAAAAAATAATGAAACTTATTTATACGATGATAATGAAAAAATAATTAAAAATAAAAAAATTGAAAGATCGTTAATAAATCTTAAAGATATCCTAAAAAAAAAATTTGATTTTATACTTATAAGTCCTGGAATTGATAAAAATAAATGCAAACTAAAAAATTATATAAATAAAAATTCAAATAAATTAATTACAGATCTAGATGTATTCTATAATAATTATTCTAAAAACATAAATATTACAATCACCGGAACTAATGGAAAATCTACTACAGCAAAACTTATATATGATATTTTAAAATTTCATAAATTAGATGTTAGACTTACTGGAAATATAGGAAATCCAATCTTATTTGAAAAAAATATCAATTCTCAGACTATTTTTGTTATTGAAGCTTCTTCATACCAAATTGATTATAGTAAACAATTTAAGGCAAATTATGCTATCATATTAAATATTTCCCCAGATCATTTAGAGCGTCATGGAAACATGGAAAAATATACTAAGTCTAAATGTAAACTTTTTATAAATCAAAATAAAAAAGATTTTTCTTTTTTTGATTTTAAAAATAAGTTTATAAAAAAAGCATTAAAAAATAAAAAACTTATTTCAAAAAAAATTAATGTAAATAGCTCTATAATTCAAAAAGAAATGAAAAAAATAAAAAATCAGTATTTTTTCACAAATGGAAATAAAAATAATTTAGCCTTTATTTTTGCTTTAATTAAAATTTTAAAATTGAAAAAAAAAATTTTTTTTAAAATTATAAATAATTTTAAAGGATTAAAATATAGACAGCAGATTGTATTTAATTCTAAAAAAATTACTTTTATTAACGATTCTAAAGCAACAAGCTTTTCTTCTTCTTTAGATGTACTTGAACCTTTAAATAAAGTTTTTTGGATAGTTGGTGGCATTCCAAAATTAGGAGATAAGTTTTTAATGAAAAAAAATAAATATAAAAATATTAAAGCCTACATATTTGGAAGAAATAAAAATTATTTTATTAAACAATTTAAAAATAAAATAGATCATGAAATATTTTATTCTTTAGAAGAAGCAACTAGAAAAATTATATTTGATATTAAGAATATAAAAACAAATAAGCACAAAACCGTACTATTTAGTCCAGCAGCAGCATCTTTTGATAGTTTTAAAAATTTTGAAGATAGAGGGAACAAATTTAATATTATTATTAAAAAATTAAATGTAAAAAAATTAGATTATTCTTAATATTATGTCTATTGATAAATTTTATTATGATTGGTGGAAGAATATTGATAAATCAATTTTACTATTAATTACTTTACTATTTAGCTTAGGTTTATTTTTTTCATTAGTATCAACATCTTTAATTGCTTCAGATAAATTAAATACAAACAGTTACTATTTTTTCTTCAAACATTTTTTTTATATAGGAATTGGTATTTTTTTTATAATTTTTTTTTCGTCATTAAGTAAAAATAACCTTTTCAACATATCTATTTTATTATTTATTATTTTTTTTATTTTTCTGATTTTAGTTCCAATCATTGGTGTTGAAGTAAAAGGATCAAAAAGATGGTTAAATATTTTATTTTTACCAAGATTTCAACCCATAGAAATATTAAAACCTTTTATTATAATTGTAATAGCTCTTGTATTATGTGCTGAGAAAGAAAAAAATATTTATTATAAGTATTTTTTGAGCTTTGCAATTATATCACCAATAATATTTCTTTTAACTACACAGCCTGATATTGGGCAAACTTTGTTGATTTTTTTAACATGGTTAAGCTTAATTTTTATATCCGGAATTAGTTTATTTATATTTTTTATTTTTTTTGGAACAATACTTTCAATATTAATGTATCTAATTTTTTTTATTCCAAAGTTTAAGTATGTAAGGGACAGAATTGAATCTTTTTTTAATCCTATTTCTGGCACTCATAATTTTCAGTCAGATAAAGCTTCTGAGGCTATAATAAATGGAGGTTTTTTTGGAAAAGGTATTGGAGAGGGTGTTTTAAAAAATAGGGTTCCTGAAGCACATACAGATTATATAGTTTCAGTAATCTCAGAGGAATTTGGTGCAGTCATCATAATTCTTTTAATGATTTTATTTTTACTTTTCATATATCAAGTGTTTAAAAAACTTAATTTGGAAAAAAATAATAAAGCAAAATTAATTCTAGTTGGATCTATTACATTAATATTACTTCAAGCTCTAATACATATCGGAGTAAATATTAGACTTTTCCCTACAACTGGAATGACTTTGCCATTTTTAAGTTATGGAGGGTCTTCAATCATTGGTACTGCAATTTTATCAGGAATAATTTTAAATCTTACAAAAAGAAGAATAGATTAATAAATGAAAAAAAAAATTTTAATCAGTAGTGGTGGAACGGGTGGCCACGTAATTCCTGCAACAATATTTTATGAGCATTTAAAAAACGAATTTGAAGTATTTTTAACAATAGATAAACGTGGTAGTAATTTTTTAAATTTAAAAGATTATAAAGTTAGTATAATAGATATTCCAAAACTAAATTATAACTTACTTTTTTTACCTTTGAATTTATTTAAATTATTTTTTTCATTTATAAAATCATTAATTTTTTTAAAAAAAAATAAAATAGATATTTTATTATCAACTGGTGGATATATGTCAGTGCCTCTATGTATTATGGCTAAAATTTTAAGAATTAAGATTTACTTATATGAACCAAATCTTGTTTTAGGAAGAGCAAATAAAATACTCTTAAAATATTGTGAAAAAATTTTTTGTTATTCAGAAGAGATTATAAGCTTCCCCAAAAAAAAATTGGATAAAATTTCTTTAATAAATCCTTTATTAAGAAGAGAATTTTATGCAAGTAAAAATATAGAAATTATAAATGATGAAATTAATCTTTTAATCATAGGTGGTAGTCAAGGTGCAAAATTTTTCGAAAAAAATTTAAATAAAGCTATTATAGATTTAAACAGAAAATATAAACTAAACATTTATCATCAAGCAAATAATGAAAATTTTGAAAATTTAAAAAAATTTTATGATCAAAATAAAATAAAATATAAATTATTTCATTTTAATGAAAATATATTGAATATTTTTAACAAGGTAAATTTATGCATTACCAGAGCAGGAGCATCGTCCCTTGCAGAACTAGTATATTCTAATATTCCGTTCTTAGCTATTCCTTATCCTTTAGCAAAAGATAATCATCAGTATGAAAACGCTTTATATTATAAAAACAATAATTGTTGTTGGCTATTAGAACAAAATGAAGTTAATGATGAAACTTTATCAAATTATTTAATTAAAATAGTCGACGATAAAAGTGACTATTTAAATAAAAAAAAAAACATGGAAAAAATCAGTTATAAAATCAGCTGGAATACGATAAATCAAAAAATTATAAATACAATTTATGAAAATTGAATTAGCAAAAACTGAAAATATTCATTTTATTGGTATTGGAGGAATCGGTATGAGTGGCTTAGCTTTAATTATGAAGGGTATGGGTTTTAAAATTCAAGGGAGTGATATTTTCTTAAATAAAAATATTGAAAGGTTAAAAAAAAATAAAATTAAAGTAATTTTAGGACATCAAAAAAAAAATATTAAAGAAGCTACAATTGTAGTTAAATCTTCAGCAATTAAGAATAATAATCCAGAAATATTATTTGCAAAAAAAAAACAACTTCCAATTTATAAAAGAGGTGACATGCTTGCTCACATTGTTTCATTAACAAAAAATATTGTAGTTGCAGGATCTCATGGAAAAACTACTACTACTTCTTTAGTAGCAAGTATTTTTTCTAAAGCTAAACTTGATCCAACAATTATAAATGGAGGAGTTTTAAATTCATTCAACAATTCAGTTAGATTAGGAAAAAGTAATTGGTCAATTCTTGAGTCAGATGAGTCAGATGGAAGTTTCATAAAAGTTCCACCGACTTATTCAATTATTACAAACATAGATAGAGAACACATGGATTTTTATAAATCTATGCATAAGTTAAAAAGTAATTTCGTTGATTTTATTGAAAAAGTTCCATCATTCGGAAAATCATTTATATGCCTAGATGATAAAAATAATAATGAGATAATTAAAAAAATTAGTATTAAAAATTATTATACATACGGCATAAATCCAAAGTCACAATTTTGTATTAAAAATATAAAACAAAAAGAAAATTTTTCAGAATTTAGCATTAATATTAAATTACCAAATAAAAAAAAATTGACTATTAAAAATATAAAAATTCCACTTTTAGGTTTGCACAACATAAGAAATGCTACAGCAGCCGTTGCTGTTTCATTAACTATTGGTATTTCTAAAGAAATTATTAAACAAGCATTAAAAGAGTTTAAAGGAGTACAGAGAAGATTTAATAAAATATTTTTATATAAAGGATCACAATTTTTTGATGATTATGCCCATCATCCAACTGAAATTAAAGAAGTATTAAGTGGAGTAAAAGAGGCTTACAAAGAAGAGAATATAATTTGTATATTTCAACCGCATAGAATATCAAGAGTAAAAGATTTAAGAAACGAATTTAGTAAGTCATTTATAAAAGCTGATAGTGTTATTTTATGCCCAATCTATACTGCTGGAGAAAAAATTAAGTTAGGATTTAATTATTTAAATTTTGCAAAAGATATAATCAAAAACTCTCGTACAAAAGTTTATATGGTTAAAAACCAGTATGAGCTCGCTAAATTTATTAAACAAAATATTTATGGAAAAAAAATAGTAATTGGAATGGGAGCGGGATCTATTTCAAATTGGATTAAAGAATTACCAAGTTTAATTAAATGATTATAAATGATTTAGAAAAATTTAAAACTTTAGTTAAAGGAAAATTTTTATTTAATTACGATCTAAAAAAAACTAATTGGTTCAATATTGGTGGTAAATCGAAGGTTTATTTTAAACCAGAAAACCTTAACGAATTAATTATTTTTTTAAAAAATTTTGGAAAAAAAGAAAAAATTTTAGTTTTAGGAGCTGGATCAAATATTTTATTAAGTGACAAAACATTTGATGGCGTAGTAATTAAATTAGGCAAAAATTTTTCAAATATTTCATTATTACCTGATAAAACTATAGTAGCTGGAAGTGCTACAAGTGATAAAAAGTTATCAGATTATGCATGTGAAAATAGCATTAGTGGGCTAGAGTTTTTAAGTTGTATTCCTGGAACCGTTGGAGGAGGCTTAAGAATGAATTCAGGGTGTTTTCAAAAAGAATTTAAAGATATTTTACTGTCAGTTCAAGCGATAGATCTGAATGGTAAAATTTTAAGAATACCAAGTTCAGATATTAAATTTGGTTATAGAGAAAATGATATAGCTAAAGATTTAATATTTTTAAGTGCATCTTTTAAAGGTGATTTTAAAGAAAAAAATAAAATCAAAGAATTAATTGAATATTTGAAAGAAAAAAAAGAAGCCGCACAACCAACAAAAATTAAGACTGGAGGAAGTACGTTTAAAAATCCAATTACACAAACTGAGCAAAAAGTGTGGGAGCTAATTAGAAAATCAGTACCATTAAATATTAAATTTGGAGATGCTGAGATTTCAAGCAAACATTGTAATTTTTTTATTAATAAAAATAATGCAAGCTCTGAAGATATGAATAAATTAATAAATTTTGTAAAAGAAAATGTTAAACTTAAAACGGGAATCAATATAGAAACTGAAATAGAAATAATTGATTAATTAATGAAAAAAAGAATTCTTATTCTAGGTGGAGGCATTTCTAAAGAAAGAGAAATTAGTTTAGTAACTGCAAAAGAAGTTTACAAAGAATTAAAAAAAAACAAATATAATGTAATTATTTCTGAACCAAACAATAATTTACAAAATACGATCAGAAAATTTAAGCCAAATATTGTTTTTAATGCTTTACACGGTCAATTTGGAGAGGATGGGTATATTCAATCAATATTAGAATCTTGCAAAGTAAAATATACTCATTCAGGAGTACTCGCATCTTCAATTGCAATGGACAAAGAAATATCAAAAAAAATTTACATTAAAAATAAAATATTAACTCCAAAGTATATAAAATTTTTTTTTAACGAAAAAGATAAATTAAATAAAACATTGATAGAAAAAGTTCATAAAAAGCTAAAATTTCCAGTTGTTATTAAGCCAATTAATGAAGGATCAAGTGTTAATGTTTATATATCTAATAAAAAAAACTTTCTTAAAAATTTGTATAAATTACTTTCATATAATGAGGTGTTGATTGAAGAATTTATTCCAGGTAGAGAAATTCAAGTGGCAATATTAGGCGACAAAAAATTAGGTGCAATAGAATTAAAACCTAAAAGAAAATTTTATGATTACGAGGCAAAATATAATCCAAAAGCTAAAACTAAACATATAATACCAGTTAAACTTAGTAAGAAAAAATTAAACGAGGTTTTAAGTATAGGCATGAAAGCTCATAAGTTAATTGGATGTATGGGAGTAACGAGGTCAGATTTCAAATTTTATAATGGAAAATTTTATTTGTTAGAAACTAATACTCAACCTGGTATGACAAAACTTTCTTTAGTACCTGAAATAGCTGCGTATAAAGGAATGAGTTTTATAGAGTTGATAGAATGGATTTTGAAAGATGCATCAAAAAGAAGGTAAAAGTAATAAATTAATTTTTTACTTGTTTTTGTTAATTTTATTTAGTTCAATTAACAATAAAATCATTAATGAGAAGAAAAATTCGTTATTAAAAATTGATGAAATTAAAGTAATAGGATTATCAAAAGAAGAAAATAATAAATTATCAAATGAGTTTAAAAAGTTTTTTTTTCAAAATATTTTACTAATTAGTGAAAATACCTTCAAAAATATATTAAATGAAAATAGCCTAGTTCAATCATTTAGTGTAAAAAAAAAATACCCTAATTCAATTCAAATAAATATTAAAAAAGCAGATTTATTAGCAATAACAAATTTTAATAATAAAAAATATTTTATTGGCTCTAATGGAAAATTAATTCAATATTATAATTTAGAAAATCAAAAAAAATTGCCATTTGTATTTGGTAAAATAGATTATAACAATTTTGTAAACTTTAAAAAAATCATAGATGAATCTGATTTTGATTATAAAAATATAGAAAAAATATATTATTTTCCAAATAATAGATGGGACATAAAAACTAAAAATAATATTTTAATTAAATTACCAGAAAAAAATTATTTAAGTGCACTTAATTTTGCAAATAATATTTTTTATAATAAAAATTTTGAAAATATGAAAATAATTGATTTAAGAATTTCAAACCAATTAATAATAACTAATGAATAAAAAAAATTATGATATTTATATTGATCTGGGCTCATCGAGACTGAGAGTTGCTGCATTTGATAAAAAAGAAAAAAATCAAATATTTTTTTTTGATAAGAGTTGTCTAACTTGTTTAAAATCAAATAAATTGAATCTTATCGAGACAGAAAAAATTCTAGAAAAAACTATACTAGAAATTGAAAACAAAACTGGAGAATATTTAAATAATATAAATTTAATGTTAGACACTTCAGATGCAGTTTCTATTATTTTATCAGTTTCAAAGCAAAATGAAAAAAAAAATATTACCAAGCAAGATATTCAATATGTAATTCAAGATGCCAAACAACAAGTATTAAGTTCTAATCCAGATATGAAAATAATTCATATTGTAATCAATAATTATAGAGTCGATAATAACAATTATGAAAGTTTACCTCTTGATATTGAATGTAAAAAATTAACTCTCGATATTGTATTTATCTGTTTTCCAAAAGAAGTAATAAATAAATTAGAAAATTTATTTAATAAAAATCAAATTTCCATTGATCAATTTATATGTTCTAGTTACGCAAAATCTTTTAATTATAAAAATAATTTTAATAACTTTGATAAAATAGCTTTTCTTGATATTGGATATGAAAAAACATCTGTTATTTTTTATGAAAAAGAAAAATTAAAGTTATTTAATGTTTTACCGGTTGGAGGACATCATATAACAAAGGATATTTCAAAAGTATTAAAACTAAATGTTGAACTTTCAGAAAAGATTAAATCAAATTTAAATAGTGATATAATTTTTTCTGAGAATGAACAAAGTACTGAAATCTTTGAAAAGGAGTTTTTAGATACCATTAAAGAAAAAGGTTTATCTTTAGATCTTATAAAGAAAATAATTTATGCTAGAATTGAAGAGACTTTAAATTTGAGCTTTAAAGCAATAGATAAAAATGTTTCTTCAGATGCTATTAATCAACTCAAAATTATTTTAATTGGACAGGGATCAAAAATCTTAGATAATAAATATATTGATATGGCAGAAACAACTCCCTTGATAGAGGAAATAGATTTTTATGAAGAATCAACCTCCAATATTTGTGAGTCGGGTCTAAAATTGTTTGAGGGTATCAATACACAAGAAGTCCAGTTAGTACCTAAAAAGCATAAAAATAAAGGCTTATTTGAAAGATTATTTTACTTTTTTAAGTAATAATCGTAGCTAATCGTAACATTAGTTGTTTTCAATTTAATTTCTTGAAATTATATAAATTCCCAATGTCAATCTTAAATCAAAAAACAATTAAAAAAACTATCGAAATAGAAGGTGTGGGTCTTCATAGTGGAAAAATATCAAAGATTAGTATTATTTCTTCTAAACCTAATACGGGGATAGTCTTTAAAAGAGTTGATCTAAAGAACAATAATTATGTTGTTCCAAATATATTTAATGTCACAAATACAAATTTGTGTACAACAATTTCTAATGAATATGGCGCTAAAGTTTCTACAATTGAGCATTTAATGGCAGCTTTATTTATTAGAGGGGTTGATAATGCTTTAATCGAAATTGATAATGAAGAAGTTCCAATTCTAGACGGTTCCTCAAAAGATTTTATAAAAGCTATAGATAACGCTGGAATAGAGGTAAGTGATACTCCAATAAAAGTAATAAAAATTGAAAACACTGTTTCCTTTAAAGATGGAACAAAAGAAATATCAATTCAACCTAGTAGTGTCAGTTTAGATATAGATTTTGAAATTAAATATACCAATAAATTAATCGGGAACCAAAGAAATATAGTTAAAGTTTATGAAGATGATTTATCAGATGTATATAATTCTAGAACCTTTTGCGTTTATGAGGATATTGAAAAATTAAAAAAAATGAATTTAGCCATGGGTGGAAGCTTGGACAATGCACTTGTTGTAAAAAATGATAAAATACTAAATACAAATGGTTTAAGAAATAAAAAAGAATTTGTAAATCATAAGATCTTAGACTGCATAGGTGATTTATATTTATCAGGGCATAAAATAGTTGGTAAAATAATCTGCTCACGTGGTGGCCATAAACTTACTAACGAATTACTGAGAAAAGTCTTTAGTGATACGAAAAACTTTTCAATTGTTGAAATTAAAGAAAAAAATATCCCACATTCTTATATTAATAGAAATTTTTTAAAATCTATTGCATAATAATTTTCCGTTTATATAAAATTTCTGATAGATATTTTATATAAATTTTATGCATAAATTTTGTTTAATATTAATCATATTAGTACATTTTTTTGGCTGTTCTAAAAAAGAGGAAAACACTTTAATTATTAAAGAAAAGAGTTTAGAGACTCAGATGATAAGCGCATATAAAGAGGGATTAGGTTTTTTAGATAGAAGAGATGGTCTTTCAGCAGCTAAAAAATTTAATGAGGCAGAACTTCTATATCCTCAATCTGAATGGGCTCCCAAGTCAGCTCTTATGGCAGCATATTCATATTATATGATAACGTATTATTCAGATGCAATAAATGAATTAGAACAATTTATAAAAAAATATCCCAATAGTAAAAGAATGGATTATGCTAATTTTCTTTTAGCTATGTGTTATTATCAGAGTATTGTAGATGAAAAAAAGGATTTAGAGCCACTTTTAAAGGCTAGAGATAAATTTGTTTATGTTGTTGAAACTTACCCAGATACAGATTTTGCTCTAGATGCTAAATTTAAATTAGATTTAATAAGAGAAATTTTAGCTTCAAAAGAAATGTATCTTGGTAATTATTATATCGAAAAAGAAAAGTGGATTGCAGCTATTAATCGATTTAAGAATGTTATTAATGATTATGAGACAACTATTTATGTTGAGGAGGCTTTGCATAGACTAGTTGAGCTTCATTTTAAAATTGGTTTAAATGATGAAGCAAAAAAATATGCTCAGTTATTGGGATATAATTACCAATCGAGCGAATGGTATAAAAATTCATATAAAATTTTTAATAAAGAATACAAAATTGTTCTTCCCAAAAACAATAGTAAAGATAGCAATTTTGTAATAAAAAAATTTAAATCTATTTTTAAATCTAATGAATGATAATGAAATAAAAAAAAATTATTTAAAAAAAATCAAATTAATACAAAAATATAACGAGTTTTATTATAATAAAAATACTTCTTTAGTAAGCGATCATGAGTATGATCATCTAAGAAAAGAGGTATTAAATTTAGAGAAAAAATACAGTTTTTTAAGTAATAAAAATTCACCCTCTTTATCTGTAGGATTTGCTCCTTCAAGTAACTTTAAAAAAGTAAGACATAAAATACCAATGCTATCTTTGGGAAATGCATTTAACAAAGATGATTTATTAAATTTTGAAAAAAAAATAATTAATTTTTTAAGCTTAAAAAAATCAACAATAATAGAATACAGCGCTGAACCAAAAATTGACGGAATCTCTGCTTCTTTAATTTATAAAAATGGAAAATTTGCACAAGGACTTTCAAGAGGAGATGGGAAAGAAGGAGAGGATATAACTGAGAATTTAAAAACTATTAACGATATACCAAGAACAATTTCTGCTAAAAATTTTCCAAATGAAATAGATATTAGAGGCGAGGTTTTTATAAAAAATAATGATTTTACTTCTATAAAAGATAAATTTGCCAATCCAAGAAATGCCGCGTCTGGTTCTTTAAGACAAAAAGATCCAATAGCAACTAAAAAAATACCACTAAAGTTTATTGCATATACCTTTGGTTATGCAGAAAAATTAAGTATTAATTCACAATCAGATTTTTTAAAAAACTTAAAAAATTGGGGCTTTAAAATAAATCAATTCAATAAAGTATTAAAAGGAGTCGATAATTTAATTTTAAATCATAAAAATTTAGAAGAAAAAAGAAAATCCATAGATTTTGATATTGATGGAATAGTTTATAAAGTTAATAATTTTGATTTACAAAAAAGACTTGGCTTTATAACTAATGCACCAAGATGGGCAATTGCACATAAATTTTCAGCAAACAGTTCTATTTCAGAAATAATAAATATTGAAATACAAGTAGGGAGAACCGGAGCCTTAACTCCTGTTGCAAAAATTAAACCAGTAAATATTGGAGGGGTAACTGTATCAAATGCAACACTACATAATGAAGATGAAATAATTAGAAAAGATATAAGAATTGGAGATACGGTTACAATTGAAAGAGCTGGCGATGTAATACCGCATGTAATTTCTGTAGATCTCCAAAAAAGAAAAAAAAGTTCAAAAAAATTTACTTTTCCAAAAAATTGTCCTTCTTGTGGATCCAAAACCATTAAAGACTTTAATGAGTTAACAAAAAAGCATGATGCGATTAGAAGATGTATAAGTGAAGGTTTTCAATGCGAAAAGATGGTCATTGAAAGAATTAAACACTTTGTTTCAAAAGAGGCATTTAATATTGATGGATTTGGAAAGAAAATTGTAGAAAAATTTTGGGAATTAAAATTAATTAAATTTCCTCAAGATATATTTGATTTGGATTATAAAAAAATTAAAAGTTTAGATGGTTGGGGAGAGTTATCTATTTCTAATTTAAAAAATTCTATAGATAAATCAAAAAATATAAGTTTAGATAGATTTATCTACGCTTTGGGAATAAGACATATCGGTTATGAAAATGCAAAGCTTTTATCTCAACATTTAAAATCTCCAAATAATTTTTTTAAACTTTCAGCAAAGAATAATATTAATGATTTACTAAACATTGATGGTATAGGACAAACGCAAATAAAATCGATTGAAAAATTTTTTTCAAATGAAGTAAATGTGAAGGTTTTAACTGAACTTAAAAAATCTATATCAATATTCGAAACAAAAATATTTAGAGACTCTGGAGTTTTAAAAAATCAAACTTTTATGTTTACAGGAAAGTTAAAAGGTATCAGCAGAGCAGAAGCAAAGTCTTTGGTAGAGCAAAATTCTGGAAAAATAATTAGTAATGTGAGTCAAAAACTCAATTATTTAGTTATTGGGGAGAAACCTACTGGCAAAAAAGTTAGCAATGCAAAAAGTCTGAACATAAAAATTATTACTCAAGATAAATTTATTAAGATGCTAAAGGAGACTGGCTAACCATTTTTTTTCTTTAAAATTAAGAAATTTAGAAATTTTTGAATAAACATTTAAATGATAATCAAATAAATAATCTTTTTCGTACTTATTTAATAGATTAAAATTAATTAAATCTTTTTCAATTGGCGCAAGTGTTAGGTTTTCAAAAAATAATTTATTTCCTTTTTTTTTAATATAAACCAAGTTTTCTATTCTTATTCCAAAGGAATTTTTTTTATAAAAACCTGGTTCGTTACTAACTATCATTCCTTCTTCAAGTTTAATATTATTATTTTTTGATATTGATTGTGGTCCTTCATGAACGTTTAAAAAAAAACCTACACCATGTCCTGTACCGTGAGCATAGTCTAAACCGTCTTTTTTTAGAAATTGTCTTGCTTTAATATCTATTTTATCACCAGTATTAAATTTATTTAGATTTGCTTTTGCAACTGCTATGTGGCCTTTTAATACTTTTGTGAAAATATTTTTAGTAGATATTGATTGTTTAGAGAAGCACAAGGTTCTTGTTACGTCTGTTGTACCGTATTTATATTGTCCACCGGAATCACAAAGAAACAAATGATTTTTTAATATAGTTTTATTCGATTTTTTTGAAACCCTATAATGTACAATTGCGCCGTTTGATCCAGTTCCTGCAATAGTACTAAAACTTGGAAATAAATAATTTTTATTAAGTTTTCTGTAACTTTCTAATTTATTTTTTGCGTCAATTTCAGTAATTTTCTTTTTATTAACATTTTTTATCCAGTATATAAATTTAGTTAAAGCAACACCATCTTCCACATGTGCATTTACCATGTGGTTAATTTCATCTAAGTTTTTAATTGATTTTAATTTATAACAAGGATCTCTCTTTTTTAAAATTTCAAATTTCGAACTTATAATTTTTTCATAATGTAAAGAACATGATAATGGATCTATTATGAATTTTTTTCCATCAAAATTATAAATTAATTTTTCAAAATTTAGAGGGTTAATTATTTCATTTTTACTTAATTTTCTTTCTTTAATTAAATTAATAGCTTTTTCTTTTTTAGTTAAAAGAAATATTTTTCTATTTTTTCCAATTATCAAACGACAATTTGGAATAGGACTGTGAGGATTGTCGTATCCTCTTATATTTAAAATCCAGGCCACATTTTCAGGTGCACTGATAAATAAATAGTCAGCTTTATTTGATTTTAAAATTTTTATAACTTTATTTATCTTCTGTTTATAAGTCTCACCTACTAGTTTATCTTTTAATGAAAAAAAAGGTTTTGGATTAAACTTTTTTCCCTTATTAATTTCATCTATCAAATTTTTATTAACTATTTTTAAATTTAAAGAATTATTAAAATAAATATCTAATTGTCTTCTTGTAAATAATTTTGGATCAAATCCTAAAGTTAAATTTTTAATGATTCTAAATGGAAGGAATTTATGAATTTCAATTATTTTAAATTCTTTACCAGACTGTTTATGTGCTTGAATAGTATATCTTCCATCAACAAATAAATAATTTTTATTTTTTAAAACGATTGCTAATCCAGCCGATCCATTAAAATTTGATATAATTTTTAATCTATCTTTTTCTGCATATTCAGAGAAAAATTCATCATTCTTTGGAATTATATATCCATCAATTCTATATTGAGAAAACTTGCTTCTTAATAATTTAATTTTATTTTTAATCATTTAATTCTTTTTTGATACCTTATCCATCCTGGGCTTCGTATTTCTGTTTCTTGTTCAAAATCTTGATTAAATTCAAAATCACTCTCATTTTCGTACTTATCGTCGAAAAAAGTATTTTTTTCTAAATTTTTTTCAGGCAATTCTTCTATAAATCTTGAAGCCATACTGTCTATCCAATCTCCCTGATAAAATCTATTCATTGAAAATGAAATTAAAGCTAATTTTTTTGCCCTTGTTATTCCAACATATGCTAGCCTTCTTTCTTCTTCTAAACCATTTTGCCCCTTTTCCTCAATAGATTTTTGGTGAGGAAATAAGCCCTCTTCCCATCCTGGTAAAAAAACTACATCAAATTCTAAACCTTTTGATGCGTGCATTGTCATTAAGTTTACTTTTTCTCCTTTCCAGTCCTGGTCTAAAGAAGTTGCAAGAGATACGTGTTCTAAAAAACTCTCCAGATTATCAAATTCTTTCATAGCACTTAGAAGTTCCTTAATATTTTCTAATCTATTTTCATTTTCTAAATCTTTTTTATTTTTTAGCATCGCAGAATATCCAGATTCATCAAGAACAGTTTGTAATAATTTTATTTGATTAGTTTTTTTAAGTCTTAAATCATCTCGCCATTTTTGCATAAGATTTAAAAAAGAATTTAAACCAATTTTGGCTTTAGGTTTTATTAAATTCATTTCAATAAGTTTTTTTGAAGCTAATTCAAGACTCAGGGAATTTTTTTTTGAAAATTCATGAATTTGTTTTACTGTTGTCTCACCAATTGCTCTTTTTGGATTATTTATTATTCGATCAAAAGATAAATCATCTTTTTCTTGATATATAAGTCTCAGATAAGCAACACAGTCTTTAATCTCAGCCCTCTCGTAAAATTTAATTCCACCAACTATTCTATATGGCAACCCAATTTTTAAAAATCTTTCTTCAAATTCTCTTGTTTGAAAAATTGCTCTTACTAAAATCGCAACTTCATTTAAAGAATATTTTTTCTTTAATTTTTTTTCGATTTCATCAGAAACATTTATTGCCTCGTCCTTACCATTTTTAAAACAATTTAACTTTACTAAATCTCCAACATCTTTCGTAGTATTCAGATTCTTTCCCACTCTATTTTCATTATTTGTTATAATATGAGAAGCTACCGATAAAATATTTTGAGATGATCTATAATTTTGCTCTAATCTTATTATTTTTGTGTTTCTATAGACTTTATCAAATTCTAAAAAATTTTTAATTTCAGCTCCTCTCCAACTATATATTGATTGATCATCATCACCTACACAACAAATATTTTCATATTCTCTAGCTAATAGATTTAGCCATTTGCTTTGAATAAAATTAGTATCTTGATATTCATCAACAAGTATATATTTAAAATTTTTTGTATATATTGAATTTATATCTGAATTATTTTCTAAAATATTTACACAATGCAATATTAAATCCCCAAAATCGCACACATTTAAATCTAGTAATTTTTGTTGATAGATTTTATATAGAGGTAATAAAGTTTTTTCATAAATATTTTTTTTATTTATAATTACTTGGCTTGGGTAAAAACCTCTATTTTTCCATCTATCAATTATCGATAATATATATTTTGGAGCGAGATGTTTTGTATCTATATTTTCTGATTTACAGATATTTTTAATCAGCCTAACCTGATCATCCTGATCTATTATAGTGAAGTTTGAATTTAACCCAACTGTTGTAGCATGTTTTCTTAGTAGTTTTGCACAGGTTGAGTGAAAAGTTCCTAACCAGGATAGTCCTGTTGCTTCCGTCCCCAATATTTTGCTTACTCTATTTTGCATCTCTTTAGCTGCTTTATTAGTGAATGTTACTGCTAGTATTTGATTTGGATAAGCTTTCTTTTCTTTTATGATATGAGCAATTCTAGATGTAAGCACTTTAGTTTTTCCAGAACCAGCTCCTGCAACGATTAATACAGGCCCTTTAAGATGCAAAACTGCTTCTTTTTGTGCATTATTTAAGTTATTTAAATATTCAGATTTTATCATTTCTAATTTATCATTATAAATCAATTAAATTTTTGATGAAAAATACTAAATTAAAATTCAATATTCTTAAAAAAATTTATAATTTTAATAATTATTTTATTAATCAATTTAATAAAATAAGCAAAATTAAAAGTACTAAGTTTAGTAAAATTAGTAATTTTAGTAAGATTTTAATAATTTTTATAAGCTTATTATTTTTTTACTTATTTTATCTATCCATACCAAGTTTATATAATAAAGGAAGTCTACAAAAAGACCTATCTAATAAATTATTAAACGAATTTAACATAAAATTTAGTATTTCTTCTGAAATAAGCTATTCTATACTTCCATCACCTCATTTTTTAATAAAAAATGCTAAAATATTTAAAGTTGATGCACAAAATCCAGAAGAATTGTTGCAAATTAAAGAATTAAAGATTTTTTTTTCTCAAAAAAACTTATTTAAACAAAATAACATTAATATTACTAAAATTTTAATTAAAGATGGAAATTTTTTTATTAAGAAAAATGATTTTATTTATTTTGAAAATTATTTTAATAAAAAATTTTCAAAAAAGAGAATTTTTCTAAAAAATGTTAATATTTTTTTTAAGGATAAAAATGATGAAACAATATCAATTTTTTCAATTTCAGAATCAAGATTGTTTTTTAATGAAAAGAAGAAAATTAACAAAATTATTTCCAAAGGAAGTATATATCAAAATCCATTTAAACTTGATTGGACAAAAAATTTTTTAGGCGAAGGAAAAAAAACTACTTTAATAGAATTTAAAAAATTAAATTTAAAGATTAAAAACATTTCTTCATCAAACCAAAAAAAATATAAAGCTAAAAATCAAATGTTTATTGCTGGAGAAAAATTAATTTTTGATTATGAAATTGCAGAAAATTTTATAAATTTTAATTCAAGTAATTTAGAACTAAAAAAAAACGAAGTTGAATATTTTGGAAAAATTAAATTAGATCCTTTTAATTTTAAAATTGATATTATTTTTAACCAATTAGATCTTAAAAAATTTATAGAATGGAGCTACATTGCAGAAGAATTATTAAAAACTAACTTATTTTTTAATAAAAATTTAAATGGATATATCTCTTTAACTTCAAAAAAAGTTTTAAAAAGTAAATTATTTGATAGTTTAAGCCTATTAGTTAATTTTGATAATGGAAAAATAAACGTAAATAATTCAAATTTAATAATTGATAATATTGGATCATTATCTGTAAGAGATAGTTTAATGGAAACAGTTAATAACGAACTGTTGTTGAGAGGAAGATATAATTTAAAAATTCAAAACCAAAAAAAATTTTACAAACTTTTTCAAGTTCCCAAAACTAACAGAAAAAAAATTAATAACATTTATTTTGATCTTGAATATAATATGTTTAACAAAGATATAAAAATTTTAGATTTTAATGTTAACGATTCAAATAGAAGTACTAATGAAGATATTATTGAGTTTTTAGATCTTTACAACTCATTAAATAAAAAGGAAAAAATTGAAAATTGGATAGACTTTAAAATTTTTGTTAAGAAAATTATAATAAATTATTTTGGATAAATCATTTTTCTAGGATCTACGATTTTGTCATAATCCTTTTCTGAAATTAAACCACTTTTTAATGCTTCTGTTTTTAAAGTAGTTTTATTTTTTAAAGCTTTTTTTGCAATCTTTGCCGCATTATCATATCCAACATGTGGAGCAAGCGCTGTGACTAGCATCAATGAATTGTCTAATAATTCTTTAATTCTTTTTTTATCTGCTTTAAGGCCCGATACACAGTAATTTGCAAAACTTTTTGTTGAGTCAGACATTATGTTAATTGATTGTAAAATATTATGGATAATTAATGGTTTAAAAACATTTAA
>MDTB01176816.1_pt1 | contig 23995 bp, 23 predicted proteins | sample 811161 | NCBI WGS metagenome assembly MDTB01 (sample SAMN05326650, study PRJNA326480) | marine metagenome | isolation source: seawater | place: Mediterranean Sea | collected 2009
ACCTTTGGTGCTATAAAAGGAATATGCGCTGCTCTGGGACTACCTATTTTTTTTGTAAGACCAGCAAAATGGAAAAAACATTTTGAGTTAATTAATTCATCGAAAGATGCAAGTAGAACAAAAGCCATAGAGATGTATCCAGCTATTTCAAATCAGCTATCTAAAAAAAAAGATGTAAATAAGTCGGATGCCATACTAATTGCTAGGTTTTTCAGTGAAACAAAGTCTAAAGAAAGCCTTAAATAAACTTGATTTTAAGTTTTAGGATTAAAAGCGCCAAATTCATGACACATTCTAAAAGTATTGAATTGTAATGGAACAAGAAATTGCATCTCAAATAGTTGGGCTTGGAGGTAATACAGACTTTTCTTTGTGGAAGTTATTTGTGAGAGCAGACTTTGTAGTAAAATCTGTAATTATAATATTAATATTAAGTTCAATTTACTCATGGGCTTTAATATTTGATAAGTACAAATTGTTTAAAAAAATAAATGCATCTACAGGAGATTTTGAAAATAAATTTTGGAAAGCTAAGTCAGCTGAAAGTTTTAACAATAGTTTACCTTCAAAATCAAGCGATCCAATCACAAGTATTTTTAAATCCGCAATGTCAGAAGTAATCAAAACAAAATCAAAATCATCTGCAGTTCAAAGCGCAAGAGTAGAAAGAGTATTAGAAATTTCAACAGAAGAACAAATGAAAAATATTGAAAAAAATTTTACTTTTTTAGCAACCGTAGGCTCGACAGCGCCATTTATAGGTTTGTTTGGAACTGTATGGGGAATAATGAATTCATTTCAGTCGATAGCTATATCAAGAAACACAAGTTTAGCAATTGTTGCACCAGGTATTGCGGAAGCTTTGTTTGCAACCGCCCTAGGTTTATTGGCAGCTATACCAGCTGTAATTGCGTATAATAAATTTAATAGTGACTCAAAAAGATATCTTTCACGAATAGAAAACTTTTGTAAAAGATTTTTATCTATAATTTAAAATTTATGGCTTTTAATTTAAATCGCTCAAAAAATGAACCAATGAGCGAAATTAATGTTACTCCTTTTGTTGATGTAATGTTAGTTTTATTAATCATTTTTATGGTTACAGCTCCATTACTTACAGTAGGAGTCCAAGTAGACCTTCCTGAATCAGCTGCTGACTCTTTACCAGATGATCAGGAACCATTAACGGTAAGCATTAACTCTAAAGGTGAAATTTTTATACAAGAACACAAGGTAGTATATAAAAAGATTGTGCCAAAACTTTTAGCAATTGCAAAAAATAGGACCGACACAAGAATATACGTTAGGGGAGACAAAACAATAAATTATGGACGAGTTTTGGAAGTAATGGGAACTTTATCAGGCGCAGGGTTTTCTAAAGTTGCACTTATATCCGAACCATACAAAAATTAATGTCAAATGACAAAAAGTTTAATTTACTCCATATCATTTCACCTGATTATAATACTACTAACTGTACTAAGTTTACCGTTTATGATTAGACAACCTATCGATCTACCTCCAATAATATCAGTCGAACTAATTCAAATATCAGATAAAACTAATATTCCCTATGCACCAAAAGCTAGAAAAATAATTGAAGAGGTAAAAAAAGAGGAAAAAAGAGTTGTATCTGAGCAGGCCCCTCCATCCGCAAAAGCAAAAGAAAAACCGGACAGAATTCCATTGCCAGATCAAAAAAAAGAGAAGAAAAAATTAATTAAAAAAAAGCAAAACCCGGAAGAAGTAAAACCTGAGATAAGACAATCTTCAGAATTTGAAAAAAAGGAACTAGTTAACACCAATGAAATTGCAGCATTAATTGATAAAGCAAAAGAAGAGGAAGCTGTTAAAGAAAAATCTAAAAGTAAATTAACCCAGAGCAGTGTAAAGAACTCTTTCGCTACAGGGCTAACGTTGTCAGAAGAAGATGCTCTTAGAGCTCAAATATTTGGATGCTGGAGTGTTCCTTTGGGCCTTCCTTACGACAGTGATCTTTTGGTTAGAATTAAGCTAGACTTAAAAAAAGATGGAACCATCCTTAAATCTGAGATATTAGATCACGAAAGAATGAATAAACCAGGACAAAAGTTTTATAAAATATTAGCTGAGAGCGCGCTAAGAGCTGTAAGACTTTGTCAACCACTTAGAGTTCCTCCTACGGGTTATGAAAAATGGAAAAATATACAGTTAAATTTTAACCCAATGGAAATGTTACAAGGTTAATAAATGAAAAAAATATTTACTATTCTATTCTTGCTATTGCTAAACACCAATATAGCCAACAGCTTAATCACTGTTGATATAACAAGAGGAAACTTAGATCCATTACCAATAGCTGTATCACCACTTCATGTTGATATTTCATCCCAAGATTTAGAGGAAATAAAAATAAAAGAACTTGGGGAAAAAGTTTCAGAAATAATAGAAAAAAATTTTAAATCTACAGGATTGTTTAATCCATTAAAAAAAGAAGCATTTGTTCAGAAACCAGATATTGCTCATTTGAAACCTAGATTTGAAGACTGGAGGTTAATTAAAGCACAAGCATTAGTAACAGGAAAATTATTAGTCAAAGATGGTAAGCTCAAAGTTGAGTTTAGACTTTGGGATTTAACTGCTTCAAAAGAAATGATTGCCTTAGCTTTTACTACTACCCCTGAAAATTGGAGAAGAGTTGCTCATATAATTTCTGATAAGATTTACGAAAGATTAACAGGAGAGGATGGTTATTTTGATACAAGGATTATTTATGTGAGTGAAAGTGGGCCAAAAGATAAGAGAATAAAAAAGTTAGCAATTATGGATCAGGATGGTGCTAACACAAAATATTTAACCCTTGGAAACGAACTAGTTTTAACACCAAGGTTTAATCCAGCAAATCAATTAGTAACTTACTTGTCTTATTTTAGAAATTTACCAAGAGTATATTTGCTTGATATTGAAACAGGCATGCAAGAAGTTGTTGGAAATTTTCCTGGAATGACTTTTGCTCCTAGGTTTTCTCCAGATGGAAAGAAAATTATTATGAGTTTTGCACAAGACGGTAACTCAGATATTTACACAATGGATATAGAATCAAGAAAAGTTGAAAGAATAACTGAGCACTCATCGATTGATACTTCTCCTTCTTTTTCTCCAGATGGAAAATATATTTGTTTTAACTCTGACAGAAGTGGTTTACAGCAAATATATGTCATGAAGAGTGATGGAAGTAATGTAAAAAGAATAACTTTTGGTAGTGGCCTATACGGAACTCCAGTTTGGTCCCCTAGAGGAGATTTAATTGCATTTACAAAAGTTCGTAAAGGAAGATTTTATATTGGAGTCATGAGGCCAGATGGAACTGGTGAAAGACTTTTAACTGAAAACTTTTATCAAGAAGCTCCCTCATGGTCTCCAAACGGAAGAGTATTAGTATTTTACAGAGAAACTAAATCTGGGCTTAAGGGAGAAGGTTTTACAGCTAAATTATGGTCTATTGATATAACTGGATACAATGAGAGGAAAATGACCACTGAAACTGATGCTTCAGACCCATCTTGGTCTTCTTTGCTATCAAAGTAAGGGGTTTATAATGAAATTTTAACTTGAAATAACTAATATAATTTGAAATATTCTCATCAACAACAACCTTAAGGATAAAATATATGAAATTTATAAGCAACTTTAAAAATGTTTTCTTTGTACTGCTGGCGACATTAATGTTGAGCGCCTGTTCTACTGCTAAAAAGGGTTCATCTTTACAAGGAGATGTTTACACTGGAAAAGAAACAATTAAATATTTAGCAAATGGAGTAGCAGACAGAGTATTTTTTGCTACAAATAAATCAAACTTAACTACAGCTGCTAGAGAAACTTTAAGAAAACAAGCAACTTATTTAAGAAAGAATAAAAATCTGAACGTTACAATCGAGGGTCATGCGGACGAAAGAGGTACTAGAGAATATAACCTTGCTTTAGGAGAACGTAGAGCTAATTCAGCTAAAGATTATTTAATGACTTATGGAATTTCAGGAAAAAGAATTTCAGTTATAAGTTACGGAAAAGAAAAACCAGTCAATACTGCTTCAAGCGGTCTAGCTTGGTCTCAAAATAGAAGATCCGTAACAGTCAAAGTAAACTAATATATAATAAATTAAAAGAATTTAGACCCTTTGATTATAGTCAAAGGGTCTTTTTTTTGCCATTTTGTATAAATAAAACAACTAAATAGATGAGAGTATTAAAATATTTTTTAAAAAATTTTTTACTGGTAATTTTTATTTGCAGTTACTTAGGCATAAATCTTAAAGCCGAAGAAACGAATCTAAATGCGGTTATAGACCAAATTCAAATAATTACAAAAGATTTAAAGACTTTAGAAAAAGCTGTATATAAAAGTTCCGATGTTTCAACTTCCTCGTCCTCAAGCAATTTAAATGAAGACGTATTGACTAAGCACCTTTTAAAATTAAACGAAATAGAGGAAGAATTTAGAAATCTAACTAATAGATTTGAAGAAATAAATTTTAAGATGGATAAACTATCAAGTCGTATTACTAAAATTCAATCTGATAATCAACTAAGATTTAGTGATTTAGAAGGAGGCTTGTCAAATTCAGGCAATAGTAAACCAAAAAAACAAGTTAGTCTTCCCGGCACCGATAAAGCTCAAGACTTTGGTGCAGCACCAGGCTACGAAACTTCTAGTTTACCAAATAAACAAGAGACACAATCGGTCGAGTCCGTTGGGAGTGTGTTTACCGAAAAAGCAGAAGCAACTAAATCTTTACTCCCAAACAAATCTCCACCGGAACAGTATGAATTTGCTGTAAGCTTTATGAAAATAGGTGATTATGAAACCGCTGAATTCGCCTTAAAAGAATTTATAGATAAAAACAAAAGTCATGATTTAGCGGGGAATGCTCAATATTGGTATGGAGAAACTTTTAGGATAAGACAGTTGTACTCAGATGCTGCAACCGCTTATTTAGATGGTTATCAAAACTATCCAAAGAGTGAAAAAGCTCCAGACAATTTATTAAAACTAGGGATAACAATGGTTCAATTAGGAGAAAAAGACCAAGGTTGCTCAATGATAAAAGGAATAAAAAAACAATATCCAAAAGCAAGCAAGTCTGTTTTACAAAAAGCTCAGTATGAGGAAAAAAAATTCAAGTGTGCCAAGTCTTAAAATTATTTTAGAAAAAAATTTAAAAATATCTGAACTTTATTCAAAATTTAAATCTAAATTAAATAAAAGCATTAAAAAAAAAGAAAAATTAGTAGTTGCAGTGTCCGGTGGGCCAGATAGTCTTTCATTGGTAGCTCTTTGTAAACTTTATGGAATTGAAACGAAAACAGATTTTTTTTATGTCTTAATTGATCATAAACTTAGAAAAAATTCTAAAAAGGAAGCAAATTTAGTAAAAAAATTGTTAAAAAAACAAAATTTATTTTTACACATTATTGAAAATACAGAAAAAATTGAAAAAAATATCCAAAGTAAGGCAAGAGAAATTAGATATAAACTTTTAGATAATTTTTGTAAAAAAAATAAAATTAATACTATTCTAACCGGCCACCATAGCGATGATCAAATAGAAACTTTCTTTATTAGATTGTCTAGAGGCAGTGGCGTTCAAGGACTTTCCTCAATGAAAGAGATAACAATGATAAATAATACAAGACTAATTAGACCTCTTTTAGAATTTAAAAAAAATGAATTACTAATGATTACAAAAAAAGTATTTGGAAAAGTAATATTTGACCCTAGCAACAAAAATAAAAAATATTTAAGAACTAAAATTAGATCATTAAAAGAAAAACTAGAAAATAGCGGAATTCACCATGACCAAATAATTAGATCTATTAATAATTTAGCTTCCACGAGGGATACTCTTAATGAATATATAACCAAAACAATTAAAAAATGTGTTAAAAAAAAAAAACAAGAAACCTTAGTGAATATAAAAGATCTTTACAAAGAGTCAGAAGAAATAAGACTAAAAATTCTTAGTTATGCAATTCTAGATTTTTCAAAATCATATTATCCACCTAGATCAAAGAAGGTGTTAAATGTTATAAGTACATTTAAAAAAAAACTAACGCCCAAGGTTACTTTGGGTGGGTGTTTTATTGAAAAATCCGGAAATTATCTTTCTATAAAAAAAGAGGTGTAAAATAGCAACTAAAACTGGTTTAATCGATTAAAATAACTTTTTTGCCTCATTTACAATAACGTTTTAATTTATTATGACTTGTTAATATAAAAAAAATACCTAATTATATAAATATGAATTTTAAAAATCTAATAATGTGGGGAATTATAGTCTTACTGTCTATAGGATTATTTAATATGTTTCAAAATCCTGAGAATGTTCGTGCTTCGAAAGACAAACTCCCTTTTTCTAGCTTTTTGAGTGAAGTTGAGTCAGGAAGAGTTGTAGAAGTAGAAATCCAAGGAAATAATATTAATGGTGTGCTTTCTGACGGATCAACATTTAAAACTTTTTCACCTAACTACCCTAACTTAGTAGAAAAATTGACTGAAAATAAAGTAAGTATTGTGGCCGCTCCTCTTGAAGATAAGATGCCTTCTTTATTAGGAATATTACTGTCTTGGTTTCCAATGTTGCTGCTCATAGCTGTTTGGGTTTTCTTTATGCGACAAATGCAGGGAGGCAAAGGTGGAGCAATGGGTTTTGGCAAGTCAAAAGCCAAATTATTAACTGAAGCACAAGGCAAGGTTAATTTTAATGACGTTGCAGGTGTTGAAGAGGCAAAAGAAGAAGTTGAAGAAATAGTAGAATTTTTGAGAGACCCTAAAAAATTTAGTAGGCTTGGTGGTAAAATACCAAAAGGAGCTTTGTTGATTGGACCTCCAGGAACTGGTAAAACACTTCTAGCAAAAGCAATCGCTGGAGAAGCAGACGTTCCATTTTTTTCAATCTCTGGTTCTGACTTTGTTGAAATGTTTGTAGGTGTTGGCGCTTCAAGAGTTAGAGATATGTTTGAACAGGGGAAAAAACATTCTCCATGTATTATTTTTATTGATGAGATAGACGCAGTTGGTAGAAGTAGAGGAGCTGGTTTAGGTGGAGGAAATGATGAAAGAGAACAAACTCTTAACCAACTTCTAGTCGAGATGGATGGGTTTGACACAAACGAAGGTATTATATTAATTGCTGCTACAAACAGACCTGATGTACTCGACCCGGCTTTGCTTAGACCTGGAAGATTTGATCGTCAAGTCGTAGTTGGAAACCCTGACATTATTGGAAGGGAAGCAATACTAAAAGTTCATATTAAAAAGATAAGTACTGGACCAGATGTAAAACTAAGAACTATTGCAAGAGGAACTCCAGGATTCTCAGGCGCTGACTTAGCTAATCTTGTAAATGAATCTGCTTTACTTGCAGCAAGAAAAAATAAAAGAGTTGTAACAATGTCGGACATTGAAGAAGCTAAAGATAAAGTTATGATGGGAGCTGAAAGAAGGTCCATGGTTATGAGCGAGGACGAAAAGAAACTAACTGCGTACCACGAAAGTGGACATGCAATAGTAGCTCTAAATGAAAAAGCTTCTGACCCAATTCATAAAGCAACAATTATTCCAAGAGGAAGAGCTCTAGGAATGGTTATGAGACTACCAGAAAGAGACCAGCTGTCGATTACTAGAGAGAAAATGCATTCAGATATAGCTGTAGCTATGGGAGGAAGAATTGCTGAAGAGATTATATTCGGTCACGACAAAGTGACTTCAGGAGCTTCATCAGATATTGAAATGGTAACTAAAATGGCAAAAAATATGGTTACTAAATGGGGTATGAGTAAAGAACTAGGTACAATTGCATTTGGAGATAACGAAGAAGAAGTCTTTTTAGGAAGATCAGTTACCCAAACACAACACATGTCCGAGGAAACAGCCAAAAAAGTTGATTCTGAAATAAAAAAAATAGTAGATACCGGATATGAAAGAGCTAGGTCAGTTTTAACAGAAAAAGTTGATGATTTACATAAGTTAGCTAAAGCCTTATTGATTTATGAGACTTTAACAGGTGACGAAATTAGAGACTTAATATTAAAAAATATTAATCCAACAAGATTTAAGGTGTCTAAAGAGGAAGAAAATAAAGAATTGTCAGCATTAGACTCTCTTGGTTTTAAACCCAAGCCTGCAGTTTAGTTTAAAACTCAATGAAAAAATATTACACAAGAGCGTGTAATTTTTATTACGGCACCACATCAAAAAAATTAATTAAAAAAAAAATAACACTACCTTTATGTGGAAACTCAAATATTTCATTTAAAGAGATAGAAATTATTACGAGAAGAAATGGAAAAGTTACATCCAAGACTGTTGATATTAAACAAATAGGAAATCTAAAACCTAATGTTAAAAAGAAAATAAAAAGTGATATAAAAAAGATAATTTCAAAAAGAAAAAATTTTAATAAAAAAATTAATTTTACACAACCTATAATTATGGGAATCTTAAATATGACACCAGATAGTTTTTCAGACGGAGGTAAATATATTAAAATCAAAAATGCATTTAATCATATTAACTCGATGATAGAGTCAGGAGCAAAAATTATTGATATTGGAGGGGAGTCAACAAGGCCAGGATCAAAATTAATTAAAAGTAAAAATGAGTGGAATAGAATTAAAAAAGTTATAAAAACATTTAAAAAAAGACATATTAATACGCTGCTTTCAGTCGATACTAGAAAATCTGATATAATGCTAAAAGCTAAAAGCTATAAGACCGATATTATTAATGATGTATCTGGATTTAGTCACGATAAACAATCACTACATGTAATAAAAAAAATGAATCTCTGGAAAGTTATTCATCATATGCAAGGTACACCTCAAAACATGCAACTTCATCCAAAATATAAAAATGTATTATTAGACATATATGATTTTTTTGAAGAAAAAATCTCTAAAGAATTTAAGAATACTAAGCACTATAAAAAAGTTATTTTAGATCCTGGTATAGGATTTGGTAAAAACTTGAAACATAATTTGATGCTTTTGTCTAAAATTTCATTATTCCATTCTTTAGGATTTCCTATATTAATAGGCACATCCAGAAAAAGATTTATAAATCATATTTCTGGTAAGTTTGACACAAAGAAAAGATTAGGCGGAACTGTATCATCAGTAATGTTTGCTCTTTCACAAGGCGTTCAAATATTTAGAGTTCACGACGTAATTGATGTTAAACAAGCAATATTAGTTTATAAAAAGTTGTTGGAACAATGAAAAAAAAATATTTTGGTACCGATGGAATAAGAGGTACTGTAAATCAAGGTAATATTAATGGAGAAAAATTCTTCAAGTTTGGTTTAGCTGCAGGGACTTATTTTAAAAATTTAAAAAAAACTAAACAAACCGCGATTATTGCAAAAGATACTAGGCTATCTGGTTATACCTTAGAACCGGCTTTAGTTTCTGGTTTAGCATCTGTTGGTATGCATGTAACTACTTTAGGACCACTACCAACTAATGGTCTTGCAATGTTAACAAAATCAATGAAAGCAAATATGGGAATAATGATCACTGCTTCTCATAATCCGTATTACGATAATGGCTTAAAGTTATTTGGTCCAGATGGATTAAAATTATCTGATAAAATTGAAAAAAAAATTGAGAAATTAATAGACTCCAAAATAACTAGGCAATTATCCAAACCCAAAATTCTTGGTAGAGTTAAAAGAATAGAAGATGCAAACGATAAATATATTAAAATCTTGAGAAAAAATTTTCCCCTTAATTTTAACTTAAAAGGGATGAAAATTGTTGTAGATTGTGCAAATGGAGCCGGTTACAAAGCCTGCCCTAAATTAATAACTGAACTAGGTGCTAAAGTTATTTCTATAGGGGTAAACCCAAACGGTTTGAATATAAATCAAAAGTGTGGATCTACATACCCAACTAAAATTCAAAATAACGTAAGAAAATACAAGGCAGATTTAGGAATTTCTTTAGATGGAGATGCAGACAGAATCATTATGTGTGATGAAAAAGGAAAAATTATAGATGGAGATCAAATTATAGCAATGTTGGCTAGTCGTTGGAAAAGAAAAAAAATACTAAGAGGAGGTGTAGTTGGAACTTTAATGTCAAATTACGGGCTTGAAAAATTTTTATTCAAAGAAAGAATTAGATTTTTAAGATCACATGTTGGTGATCGTTATGTTAAAGAATTAATGAAAAAAAATAATTTTAATTTAGGAGGAGAACAATCGGGGCATATAATATTAGGAAAATTTGCAACAACCGGTGATGGCTTGTTAGTAGCTTTAGAAACTTTATTTTCATTAAGAAAAGGCAAAAAGGCGAGTGAATTATTTAATGTTTATGAACCAATACCACAAATACTAGAAAGTATTTTGGTAAAAGATAAAAATATTATAAATAGCAACAAATGTAAGTTGGCTATTAAAAAAGCTAATAAATTAATTAAAAAAAATGGAAGACTTTTGATTAGAAGCTCAGGCACGGAACCTAAAATAAGAATTATGGGAGAATCATTAAATAAAAATCTTTTAACTAAGTGCCTTAATATAGTTAAAAAATCAATTAAAACATGAAACCTAGGTCAAAAGTTTTAATTATAGCTGGATCAGATTCTTCTGGTGGTGCAGGGATACAGGCGGATATTAAAACCGTAACTGCACTAGGATCTTATGCCATGACTGCTGTAACCGCGGTCACAGTTCAAAATACAACTGGCGTAAAATCAATAATACCCATTAGCCCGAAAGAAATCTCCAATCAAATTGAGTTTGTTTCAAAAGATATAAAGCCTGATATTATTAAGATTGGAATGCTGCATTCTACATCAGTAATTAATGCGGTTTTAAATTCTTTGAAAAAAATAAAAATTCATAAAATCGTTTTAGATCCTGTAATAACTGCAAAAGGAGGTACAAAGTTGATTAATAACGATGCTATAAAAAATATTAGAGATAAATTCCTCAAAAGAGTTTTTTTGATAACTCCAAATATTCCAGAAGCTGAAATTTTAACAAATACAAAAATTAATAACACTGAAGATATGATTTATGCGGCAAACAAAATTATTAATTTAGGCGCAAAAAATGTTTTAATAAAAGGGGGTCATTTAAAATCTAGAGTCATGTACGATATTTTAGTTAATAAAAAAGAAATAAATATTTTTAGAAATAAAAAATATACAACCAAAAATACACATGGAACAGGATGTACTTTGTCTAGCGCTATAGCTACTTATTTGTCATGTGGAAAACTATTAAAGAAATCCTGTGAGCTTGGAATTAAATATGTTAACCAGGCAATAGGATCTAACCTTAATTATGGAAAAGGCCATGGTCCTATAAACCATTTGAACTCAATAAAGATAAATAAAAAATTTATATAATGAAAAATGTAGTAGTCGTAGGTTCGCAGTGGGGAGACGAAGGAAAAGGAAAAATTGTAGATTGGTTGTCCAGTGAAGCCGATATTGTAGTTAGATTTCAAGGAGGTCATAACGCTGGCCACACACTTGTTATAGCCGGCATAACTTACAAACTTAGACTTTTACCTTCAGGTATAGTAAGAAAAAATAAAATTTCTGTAATAGGTAATGGTGTAGTTGTAGATCCCTGGGCACTATTGGATGAAATAAAAGAAATAAAAGAAAAAGGTGTAACCGTTGACCAAAAAAATTTAATACTTGCTGAAACAGCTAATTTAATTTTACCATTCCATCAAGAAATGGACGCAATTAGAGAAGACGCTGCTGGGAAAGGTAAGATCGGGACCACAAGAAGAGGAATTGGACCAGCTTATGAAGACAAGGTTGGCAGAAGATCCATAAGAGTTATGGACCTCGTTTCAGAAGCTAATCTTGATCGTAGACTAGAAATAGCACTCGCACACCATAATGCTATAAGAAAAGGATTGGGAAAAAAAATATTTGAGAAAGAAAAATTAAAAAATGATCTTTTAAAAATTGCACCAGAATTACTTAAATACTCCAAACCTGTTTGGAAAAAAATAGATGAATTTAAATTAAAAAAAAAGAAAATATTATTTGAGGGTGCCCAAGGAATTTTGTTAGATGTCGATCATGGAACCTACCCTTTTGTAACTTCTTCAAACACTGTAGCATCTACCGCTGCTACAGGCACTGGCTGCGGCCCGGGAACAATTAATTATGTTTTAGGGATCACAAAAGCTTATACCACAAGGGTGGGAGAAGGGCCTTTTCCAACAGAGCTAAAAGATAATATTGGAGAATTAATAGTAACAAAAGGAAAAGAATTTGGAACAGTAACAAGTAGAAAAAGAAGGTGTGGATGGTTTGATGGAGTTCTAGTGAGACAAACAATAAAAATTTCTGGGATAGATGGTATAGCTCTTACAAAATTAGATGTACTGGATGAGTTAGATGAAATTAAAATGTGTATCAAGTATGAAATTAATGGAAAAGAGATGGACTATTTACCCGCAGCGGTTGATGATCAATTAAAAGTAAAACCTATTTATAAAACTTTTTCTGGATGGAAGTGCTCAACTAAAGGAACTAAAGATATGAAAGAGCTTCCAGAAAAAGCAAGAGTTTATATTCATGCAATTGAAGATTTTATAGGTGCTAAAATTTCAAGTATTTCTACAAGTCCTGAAAGAGAAGATACAATTCTTTTAGAAGATCCTTTTAAGATTTAATTAACTGGAAGTAAATTCTTAGACTTGCTTGCATTAATCATTGATTTTTGAAGTTTTTCAAATGCTTTAGTTTCAATTTGCCTTATTCTTTCTCTGCTAATTTTATATTTTTTGCTTAATTCCTCTAAAGTTTTAGGATTTTCAGACAATCTTCTAGCTTCAATAATTTCTCTTTCTCTTTCGTTTAAAATCTTTATTGAGTCTTCTAGTAAGTTTTTTTTGTCTTCATACTCTTGTTTTTGAGACATCATTAATTCTTGATCTAGATTATCGTCTACTAACCAATCTTGCCATTCATCTGTTTCTCCAGCTTTTATAGGATCATTTAGAGACTTTTCATGACCCATCATACGCCTGTTCATATTAACAACTTCATGTGGTTCAACTTCTAATCTTTTAGAAATTTCTTTTACTTGCTCATCTCTCATATCTCCTTCTTGATTTGGTGCGATCTGACTTTTGATTTTTTTTAAGTTAAAAAAAAGTTTTTTTTGAGCCGTTGTAGTTCCCATTTTTACAAGACTCCATGATCTTAAAACGTATTCTTGAATTGAAGCTTTTATCCACCACATAGCATAAGTTGCAAGTCTAAAACCTTTTTCAGGATCAAATTTTTTTACTGCTTGCATCAATCCTATGTTTCCCTCAGAAATTAATTCATTGACAGGAAGCCCATATCCCCTATACCCCATAGCAATTTTAGCAACTAATCTTAGATGACTTGTAACCAATTTGTGTGCAGCTTTTAAGTTTCCGCTCTCTCTCCAGCTTTTTGCTAACATGTACTCTTCCTCTGCATTAAGCATTGGAAACTTTTTAATTTGAGCCAAATATATTGAAAGCCCTCCAATTGAAGGTGATGGCAAATTAGAAATTTTATCATTTTTTTTCATCTATATATTAGTTATATATTCTATTTTGAATTTTCAACCACTTAGATTTTCTAATAAATCCAACAATTTTTTGTAATCATTGGGTAAGTCAGAGTCAAAACTCATAAACTTGTTATTAATCGGGTGAACAAAACCTAGACTTTTAGCATGAAGGGCCTGTCTATTTAACTTATTCAATTTCGTTTCAAAATCCTTATCTATTTTTTTAAATTTTATGTTTTTTTTACCGTACTGTTTGTCACCCAATAATTGAGTTTTTTTATATGCCATATGTACTCTGATTTGATGTGTTCTTCCAGTTTCTAATTCACACTCTATTAGACTAATTTTAGGTATGTCTTTAATATCAAAAATTTTAATAGTTTTGTAATTAGTAACAGCTTTTTTACCATTTACATCGCTTACAGCCATCAGTTGACGATTTTTTTTATTTCTTGAAATTAAAGTTTCAATTCTACCATTTAAAGGACGTATGACTCCCCAAATTAAAGCTAAATATTTTCTTTTAATAGTATGGTCACTAAACTGTTTACCAAGATTTGAGTGACTTAGATTATTTTTTGCTACAATTAAAAGCCCACTAGTTTCTTTATCAATCCTATGAACAATTCCAGGTCTTAGCTTTCCATTTATGTTAGATAGTTTTTTTTTATAATTATAAACTAAGGCATTAACTAAAGTTTTTTCATAATTTCCAGCACCAGGGTGAACTACCATTCCTGCTGGTTTGTTAACAACTATAATATCTTTATCTTCGTAAAATATATCAAGTTTTGTTTTGTAAGGTTTTATTTTATACTTATCTTTTAGGTTGAAATTTATTGTTACAAGTTCGTTTATTTTTGTTTTTCTTGAAGGTGTAATAATAATTTTATTGTTAATTAAAACATTTTTAGACTCTATAATTTTTTTTATATTTGACCTTGTTAATTCTGTAATTTTTTTAGAGAGAACAATGTCCAATCTAAGTCCGTCATTCTCTTCAGTAATCAAAAATTTATTGTTTTTGTTGGTCATTTAAATTAATTGTATTATAGCTTAATTTACAACTTATGCAGATAATTTCACAAAACATCATCATTTAACCTATATCAAAAAAAGGTAATTTATATTAAATTACTAGAGAAGCGTTCGTAGCTCAACTGGATAGAGCGCCTGACTTCGGATCAGGAGGTTGAGGGTTCAAATCCTTCCGGGCGCACCATAAAATTAATCAGAATTTTTTTTAGATCTAATATATTTTTTTTCAAAATTTTTAAGAAATTTGTAAAATTTTAGATTTCTTAGATAATTTTTAAAATATTCTTTTTTTTCGTCAGCATCATTTTCGTACCCAGCTCTATTTTTGAAAGATGTTCTGTTTTTTATATTCATATCATTAATTTCTGTTTTAGGTCTTCCGGATGAAAAGTAATATAAGGCCAATGATTTCCTTGAAATATTGTCTGGGCAGGTAAGTGGATCCGGATGACCATGATTGCTAAAATCTGTAGTAGAAAAAATAACCATACTATTGAATAAAGGCTGTATTTTTTTTATACACTTGTTCATATTTTTGTCCCAAAGTTCTAAATTTCCACCATATTCCTTTTTCCAATTTTTGTTAAGATAAATTAGTACATTTATTCTTCTGTCTAAATTAAAAATTGGATGTCTATTAAAATCAGTATGAACTTTTAAGACACCGCCTCTTTTAATTTCATGTAAGCCACCACCCATTAAATATGGGTCAGACATAAGGTTTTCTTTTATAGATGTTATACTTTGCAAAAAAAGTAAAAAAGTTTTGGAATTTAAAAAATCAAAAAAATATTTTATATTTTTTGGAAAATTTTCATATTTGTTATTTGAAAATTTTACTTCATTTTTATTTGAATATTCCTCTGAATCACTAATTTTTTTTAAATCAGGAAATTCATCCAAAATTTTATTTAATAAATCATCATTAAAAAAATTTTCTAGAACTATATGGGGGTAGGGACTAGCGCTGAGGTAGCTATTTTTTTCTCTTAAAGATACTTCTTCTAAATTTCTAAATTTACTTGAAATTATATTATCCATTTTTTTAATTTATTTTTATTTTTATTAATATATTCAGGAAAATTACCATCAATTTCAATTTTTTTGTAGCTAAACCCTAAATCAAATATATTTTCCTTCGCTTCGATTTTTTGTTTAATTCTATCAATATTTTTAAATTCTTTGGTATTTCTTTCTCCATGAGAAAAAGAAGATATCTTTTTAAGGATATCTTCTGGTGATTGTAAGTATGAAAAATGCCAACCTCCGTCATCAATTATTTGAAGATCCCTTATTTTATCTAATCTCCAAAAAGGGTATTTCTTAAACTTTAAACTTCTCAACCAATGAGGAGATTTTAAATTCTTTTTTAAACAAATTTTAGATCCGTGCCACCCACCCTCTGTAATATTAAGTAAATTTAATTTATAATCAAATTTTTTTTGTACAAATACCGCATATCTTTTTTTTACATCTAAATTTTTAAGTTTTGTTAAATTTGGAATTTCATCTACATCGGAAATAATTATTAAATCGTTGTCTTTGCAATTTTTTAAACCTCTGCTGATAGCGTTTCTTTGATATTGTTCAATTAATGAGTTTTGACCAATGTGAGGTTTTTTAATATTATCCTTTACATCATCCACCAAAATATAAATAATTTTTTTTTCAAACTCTTTATAATTTTGAATATTAAAATTTAATTTTTTTTTGTTTCCTTGATGATCTGTTGATGACTCGACCACAACAAAAAAATCTATATATTTATTTAGTATATTAAAACGAAGATCAAGAACAGTTTCTTCGTTATGAAATTGAAAACAATCGTATATAGCCATTATAAATTTATATTGAAAAAAAGTTAAATACTCAAATCATTCTTTAAAAAAAAAATCGATCTTCATATTTGTCAATTACCTCAGTTGAGATTAAATCTAAATTTTTAGAAATTTTTTTAAGTAAATCTAATTGACCGAAAATCAACATTAGCGCTATGAATTTATTTTTATTTTCAATAATTAGATTTTTTCCATTATTTTTCCTATAGTCGGGAATAAATATCATATCCATTTCTGTAGGAATTCTGGTAGAGTGAGATCCTATTGCTTTCCAGTCACACGCCATATAATTTAAATCGTTTAAATAAGTTAATAAATCAGACCACGAAGGAACTTTTTTGTACATGGAAAAAACATGCACTTCAGTTCTAATAAGAATAGGGTTAAAAAATTTCATCCCTTTAAGTATTTCTAATTCTGAACCTTGCGTATCAATTTTAAGATAATCAAGTTTATTAATACCTAAAATTTTTAATGATGCGTCTATAGTTGTACAATTAACTATTTTTGTTTCAGTTACATCAAATTTATTTATATTTTTTTCATCAATTCCATGAATATTCAAAAAATCTTTATCTGGTTCATACATTGATGAACTCCCAAGTCTATTGCCTAAAATATAAATTTCTTTCTTTTCTTCTGAACTCCAAAGACCTTTATTCAAAACATATTTATAATTATTTTTTAATTTTTTATATTCTTCTTCGATCGGCTCGACCATAATTGGCTCGAAAAATTTATTATATTTAGAGTTAAAATAAAGTTCAGAGTTAAAACCACCTTGAGCCCCAACATCCATTGAAAAAATTTTTTCTTCTTTTAACAATGCTCGTATTATGTTTGAAAAATCATAATAATCATTTGAATTAGAACTCTTTTCACTAAGATAATTTATTACTCTTCTATTAACTCTTAGTTTTAAAAGCAATCTAGTCAATAAAGGTAATATTAATTTTATAAAACTTCTTGCAAATTTTTGGAAAATTTTTTTCGACATAAAATTATTCACCCATATTTATCAGGGTGCCTCTTTCCCTAGCGCCAAAGTAAGATAAGTAAAATATTATTACTCCTAACAGGAAATAAACAAAAGATATAGATATAGCCTTAAATATTTCAGAGTAACTAACCATATTGTTCATTAAAATATTTCTCATCTCTTCAAAAATATGAACTAATGGAAGGACTTTAGCAGTTAACTGCAACCATTCTGGTAATATTTCAATCGGATAATAAATACATCCTAAAGGAGCTAAAAAAAACAGACTCGCCCAGGCTATATTTTCAAAAGAAGGTCCAAATCTTAATAAGCCAGACGTAACAAGTAAACCCAAAGTCATTCCAAAAATGTATAGAGCTAAAAGTAAAAGCAATAACGGAAATCCTAAATTAAAAATAGAGACTCCAAAAAGTGGAATTGCTAATAAAGCGGCGGGTACCAGACCAATCGAAGTTCTTATAATTGCAGTTAATGTCAAGGCAGTAATTATTTCTTTTATTTTAATTGGAGCAATAAAAAGATTTGTAAAATTTCTACTCCAAATTTCCTCAAGAAACATCATATTATAGCTTATGCTAGATCTAAACAAAAAATCGTAAAGTATTGCTGCTGTTAAAATAATACCAACGGTATCACTATAGTATTCAGAATTTAAAGTAAAAAATTTAGAAATAAATCCCCACAAAAAAACTTGTATTGTTGGCCAATAAATTAAATCTAACAACCTAGGAAAAGAGCCTTTTATTAAATAAAGGTGTCTCAAGCTAAGACCATATACCTTATACCAATTCATCATTGCTCCTTGCAATTTTTAAGAATGTATCTTCAAGATTCATTCTTCCATGTTTCTTGATCAATTCTTCACTTTTTCCACTGTCTACAATTTTACCTGACCGCATCATAATAATTGAGTCACAAAGTCTTTCTATTTCATTCATGTTATGTGAAGCTAATAATATAGTTACATCTCTTTTTGATTTATAATTTTCAATATAACTTCTGACAAAATCTCCGATATCTGGATCTAAACTTGCTGTTGGTTCATCCAAGAAAAGAATTTTAGGATTATTAATCAGTGATTTTGCTAGGGACACTCTATTTTTTTGCCCGGACGAAAGTTCCCCGGTTTTTTTATTTAAAAATAGATTTAGTTCTAGATCCTTAGAGATTTGTGAAATTCTATCTTCAAAATTTCTAATTCCATATAATCTAGCATAGATTTCAAGATTTTCTTTTACGGTGAGTTTTTTTGGAAGCTCTATATAAGGAGATGCAAAGTTTATTTCACTTAATAATGTATATTTATCTATTTTATTTATATCTTTTCCATCGATAAAAACCTCTCCCATCGAGGGTTTGATTAATCCTAACATCATCCCTATAGTTGTAGTTTTTCCACAACCATTAGGCCCTAAAAGACCAACGGTTTTATTTTTTTCAATTACAAAATTTAAGCCATTTACTGCTAAAGCGTTATTAAATTTTTTTGATAAATTTTTTACTTCTATTCTCATCTATTTAGCTGCAGCTCTTCGTAGCCGGTCATTAATTGCAAATCCAATTCCACGTTTAGTTATTTTGACTACAGAAATTTTTTTAAATCCTTTATTTTTTATTTTTCTAAATATTTTATATAAACTCTTTGCTGCTTCGTTCAAGTTTCCTTTTTTACTTAAATTAAAAGTATTTTTTTTATTTTTATGTTTTTTACCAAAAATTATAAATGCGTCGTTTTTTCCACATTTTCTTTGATTTAATTTTATTGGAAGTCCAGGGGAGTAATGTTTTTTGAGCAAACCTGGAGACTTTATTTTTTTTGAGTCTCGAACATATAAAATTTTAGATCTTATAACTCGACTTATTTTTAAATTATCTACAAAACCTGGTCGTAAGATTTTTATTTTATTAGTCAAATCTACAACTGTTGACTCAATACCAATTTTACAGTTTCCACCACTTATTATTAATTTTATTTTTTTTCCAAACTCCTCAAATACGTCTTGAGCTTTTATTGGGCTTATTCCACCAGATTTATTGGCACTTGGAATAGCTAATGGAAATTTTAATTTTTTTAAAATATTTTTAATCACCTTATTGCTGGGAAATCTAACAGCTATGGTATTTAAGCTCGCTGTTGCAAGACTAGATATTTTTGAATATTTCTTTTTTTTTAATATAAATGTAATTGGACCTGGGCAAAATTTTTTGTAAAGTTTAAAAAAATTTTTATTTAACTCAGCATCTCTAGAAAGAGCTTTAATACTATGATAATGTATAATTAGAGGATTAAATTTTGGCCTTTTTTTTAATAAAAATATTCTTTTGACCGCTTCCTTAGAATAGGCGTTTCCAGCTAGCCCATATACAGTCTCAGTCGGAACCCCTATAGGATGATTATTTTTTAAATACTTAACAGCTAAATTAATATTTTTGTTGTTAATTTTTTTGATATTTGAATAGATATTTTTCATAATATTATTATTATACTTTTTATGAAAAGCAAAAATATTCCAGCTGATATTAAAAGTAAATCATTAAAAGAAACAAAAGAAGAAATAGATAGAATTTTGAGTGAATTAGAAAAAAAAGATGCAAATTTAGAGACTTATGTAGATGAGTATAAGAGATTAATCCAACTAAATAATCATGTCGATTTTTTATTTAAAAGTAAATCAAAAGAACTGTCTTCCTCAGTAAAAAAAAAATTAAAATAAAATGAATAAAAAAAAAATTATTTCTTGTGCAAAAAAAACAGATAATTTTTTAAAAAAATATTTTAATAAAGAACCCAATTCTGTTTTACTTAAACCAATGAAGTACAGCACATTATCAGGTGGAAAAAAGATTAGATCTTCTATAATTATGAATACTGGAAAACTCTTTAACATTGCAGAAAAAAAATTGATAAATTTATGTGGAGCTGTTGAATGTATACATTCCTATTCATTAATTCATGACGACTTACCCTGTATGGATAATGATAAAATTAGAAGAGGAAAACCATCAACTCATATTAAGTTTGGAGAGTCTACTGCCATCTTGGCCGGCAACTCTTTGTTAACTTTAGCTTTTGAAATGATTGCAGATAAAAAATATTTAATTAAAGACAAAGTAAAAAGTGAATTGATTAAGGAATTAGCTTTCTGCTCAGGTCATATAGGTATAGCTGGAGGACAAGAACTTGATCTAAGTTTTGAAAAAAAGAAAAAAAGTTTTAAAGAAATAATTAATATGCAAAGAAAAAAAACTGGTAAATTATTCAAATTTTGTTGCTTGTCCGCAGGCATAGTTTCGAATAAAAATACAAGGGTTAAAAAAGAGTTAGGTCTTCTCGGTGAAGAAATCGGACTCCTATTTCAATTAGCTGATGATTTTATAGATATTACCAGTTCCACTAAATTAGCTGGTAAAACAATAAATAAAGATAAAAATAAAGGAAAGTCTACAATATTAGGTTTGATTGGTTATAAAAAAGCATATAATTTTTCGAAGAAATTGAAAAAAAATATATTAAAAAAACTGTCAAAATATGGAAGAAAGGCAAACGATTTAATTAACACTGTAGAATTTATATTAGGAAGAAATTTTTAATGACTGATAGATTACTTGATAAGATAAATTATCCAGCAGATTTGAGGAAATTAAACAGAAATCAATTATCTCAAGTTTCAAAAGAATTAAGAGATGAATTAATCGATGTTGTTTCAGAAACTGGAGGTCATCTAGGCGCTGGACTCGGTGTTGTGGAACTTACTGTGGCTCTTCATTACGTTTTTAATACACCAATAGATAAATTAGTTTGGGATGTTAGTCACCAGTGTTACCCTCATAAAATTATTACTGGAAGAAAAAATGAGATTAGAACTTTAAGAAAAGGAGGTGGTCTATCTGGTTTTACAAAAAGATTAGAAAGCGAGTACGATCCTTTTGGTGCGGCACATAGCTCTACTTCAATTTCTTCTACGCTTGGCATGGCAGTTGCCAAAAAATTATCCAATGATAAGAACAATGTTGTTGCTGTAATAGGAGACGGAGCTATGAGTGCAGGTATGGCTTACGAGGCAATGAATAATGCAGGTGCTTTAAAATCAAAGTTAATTGTTGTACTGAATGACAATGACATGTCAATTGCTCGCCCTGTAGGTGCAATGAGCAAGTATTTAGCTAAATTACTCTCTGGAAAATTATATTTTAGTTTTAGAGAAACAATAAAATTAATCACCTCAGCTTTTTCAAAAAGATTTAGTCAAAAAGCTGGTAAAGCAGAGGATATTTTAAGAAACTTGGTCACTGGTGGAACTTTATTCAGTGAACTTGGTTTCTATTATATAGGACCTATTGATGGTCATGATGTAAATAATTTAACCTCCATATTAGAAAACGTCAAAAATTCAAAGCATGAAGGACCAATATTAATACATACTATAACAAAAAAAGGTAAAGGATATAAACCCGCAGAAGAATCAGGAGATAAATATCATGGAGTATCTAAATTTAATATTTTAACTGGAGAACAAAAGAAAAATAAATCAAATACACCTTCCTATACAAAAGTATTTGCCGAAACACTTATTAAACACGCAGAAAATGATACTAAAATTGTAGGAATAACAGGAGCTATGCCTTCTGGAACTGGCCTAAACTTATTCGAGAAAAAATTTCCAGAAAGAATGTTTGATGTTGGAATTGCAGAGCAACACGCAGTTACTTTTGCAGCAGGATTAGCGACTGAAGGATACAAACCTTTCGCGGCAATTTATTCAACTTTTTTACAAAGGGCGTATGATCAAGTAGTACATGATGTGGCTATACAGGCTTTACCAGTAAGATTTGCTATAGACAGAGCGGGATTAGTAGGAGCAGACGGACCAACTCACGCTGGATCATTTGATGTTACCTACTTATCAACTCTTCCAAATTTTGTAGTAATGGCAGCAAGCGATGAGAGTGAATTAGTTAAAATGATTAACACATCAGTTAAGATAAATGACAGACCCTCAGCTTTTAGATATCCTAGGGGAAATGGAATTGGTATTGAACTACCTGGAATTAACGAATGTTTAGAAATAGGAAAAGGTAGAATAGTTAAAGAAGGAAAACAAGTTGCGATAATAAATTTTGGAGCAAGATTAGAAGAATGTAAAAAAGCTTCAGAAATATTATCTAAAAAAGGAATAGGAATTACAATTGTAGATGCAAGGTTTGCAAAACCACTAGATGAAAAACTAATTATTCAAATAGCAACAAATCATGAAGTAGTTATTTCAATCGAAGAGGGGTCTATAGGAGGATTTGGATCACATGTTATGCAGCTTTTATCTAATAGAGGAATTTTTGACAAAGGTCTTAAATTTAGATCTATGATATTACCAGATATTTTTATCGATCAAGACACTCCAGAAAAAATGTACGAAAAGGCAGGATTGGACACAAATTCAATTGTTAACAAAATTGAAGAAACTTTAAATTCAAAAATTATTTTAGCAAAAAGTAAAAATAAAAATACATTTTAGCCACACTGGGCTTTGTTCATTAAAAAATGATCTAATAAAACGCAATTAATCATTGCCTCACCAATTGGAACGGCTCTAATCCCAACACATGGATCGTGACGACCTTTTACAGAAATTTTTGTATTCTTACCTTTTTTATTTATTGTTTCCCTACTTGTTAGAATAGATGAAGTTGGTTTTACTGCGAATGACGCAACAATATCTTGGCCCGAAGAAATACCACCAAGAATTCCACCAGCATTATTAGATTTAAAGCTTAATCTTCCAGATTTAAATTTCATTTCATCAGAATTTTCTTCACCACTTAAAAATGCTGAACTCATTCCAGATCCAATATTAACTCCTTTAACAGCATTGATACTCATTAGTGCGGCAGCAATATCAGTGTCTAATTTAGAATAAATGGGTGCACCTAAACCAACAGGAATTCCTTTAACTCTTAACTCAATAATAGCCCCACACGAGGAGCCAGATTTTCTCACAGCTAATAAATATTTTTCCCAAATTTTAACTGATTTTTTATCAGGGCAGAAAAAAGGGTTTTTTTTAATTTCTTTATCATCCCAATTTTCTTTATCGCAAGACATTAAACCAAGTTGAGTAACAGCACCAATTGTTTGAAATTTTGGTCCTATCAATTTTTTAAGTACAATTTTAGCAACAGCTCCTGCTGCAACTCTACAAGCTGTTTCTCTAGCTGACTGCCTACCTCCACCTCTAAAATCTCTATTTCCATATTTTTTAAAGTACGTAAAATCTGCATGCCCGGGTCTAAATTTTTCTTTTATGGTTTCGTAATCTCTCGACCTTTTGTCCTCATTATAAATGATTATTGAAATAGGCGTTCCAGTAGTTTTGGCGTTAAACACTCCAGATAATATGTTAACTTTGTCTGATTCTTTTCGTTGTGTAGTAAATTTTGACTGCCCAGGTCTTCTTCTATTCATCTCTTTTTGGATTTCTTTTTCAGATATGGCTATATTTGGAGGACAACCATCAATTACACAGCCAATAGCTGGCCCATGAGATTCTCCCCATGTAGTG
>MDTB01097901.1_pt1 | contig 23985 bp, 35 predicted proteins | sample 811161 | NCBI WGS metagenome assembly MDTB01 (sample SAMN05326650, study PRJNA326480) | marine metagenome | isolation source: seawater | place: Mediterranean Sea | collected 2009
AAGACGGCACAATATATCTTAAATAAAGAGCGAAACAGGGCGGAGCTTTCCGCCTTGTCTCTGGTTATCTACCAGACTGACGAGCTCAGGAAACAAACAAAACAAACAGGAGAAAATAACAATGAATAACTTTGATTATTTAAAAAGACAACCAACCTATGCTTTAAAAAATATGATTAAAGCTCTTTCAATGATGAGCCTTTTAAACTCTGAAGAAGAGAACCAGAGATTAGAAGCCGCAAAGATTGAATTAAAAAATAGGAGTAAATAACAATGGAATTATACATTGAAACTAAAGTTGTTTATGGTAACGAGTTAATTTATCCAATATGCGAAAAAGCCAAAAAGTTATGCAGTATAACACCGCATAAAACATTCAGCCGCTTTGCTATTCAAAGATTAAAAGAGCTTGGATATACATTTAAACAACAAGAATTAAAATTATAAAAGCAACATTGATAAGGCTTCAATAGCCGAAACAGGGCGAGAAATCGCCTTGTCTGTTGCATTTCAGTTATGACTAAACGGCGTACTTTTTTTTATAAAGTGACCGTTGTAATGACTAGACGGCAACTCAAACAAAACAAAAGGAGCAATAACAATGATTAATGTTTTAAAATTCATTGGAGCTGTTATTGGCACTGGTGCGTTCTTATTTGGTCTTTGGGCTATGATATGGATTGCTTGTGCTATGAGTGACCAGTGTTGGTATAGCTACACAGGTCAGCTTTAATGGGAGCGGAGCACGATAGACGTTATGAGCTTTGGCAATCACCAATGACTAGACGGCGTTTCTTATCTGATAATGAGCTTACTTTTGATAATACCATAGCAAGAAAGCTAGACGGCTTTTGGAATTATGGTGACGCTGATTACACCGCCGCAGGTGTAAGCGAAGCGGACTATCAAAAGTATAAGCAGATAAGAAGACGTTTTTTAGATTGGGAAACAGGAGTCATGGCGTTTCTTTATAGGCAAGATGATAAATGGGCTGAGTTATGCGAAAAGTATAAACTTTCCGATTTACCTTATGACTACAAAGAACAACCAAAGCGTGATAACCGCAAAGAGCTTCAGCAGATTATCTTAAAAACCGTTAGAGATAATCAGCTAAAGAAAAAGCCGTTGTTGGCTTTTTTAAGAGCTAATAATCCTGAGCTTAATCCCTCAGCGATTAATAGACAACTTAACAGACTACTCAAATGTAGAGCTTTAGATATAGACACTAAGTTCAAGACGAAACGGTACGTTATTATGGGTGCATACTTTAACTCACATTACATTAAGTAGTAACTGGGAGCGTGGGCGGCTAGTCTGCCCATGCTTTTATTAATGCAATTAAATCATTAACGTAATTAAATCGAATCTTTAATTTATACGATAAAGGTTTATTGTTGACAATTACAAAGGAAGGAGCAGATATGGGAATTGCTAAGTTTTACAACTTAAAGCATTGGTGTTTCGACATTGATGTTTTTTTCATAAATCGTTTTAGGTTTTTAAGACAAATTAAACTTAAAACGAAAATTACTTATTAAGTAAGGAGAGCTAATGAAAATTGAAATCGGAATGGAGATTTTCATAATATGGTTTTGCTCAGGACTTGAGCCGCCATGTAATGTTTATCTAAAAGAAAGAGGTAAGTATGAATATTAGTTTTTTTAATATCACTATTGAGTCTTATAACGCTTGGTCTTGGTTTAAAATAACTAATGAAGACAAAGAGTTCATACTAGACTTTGGATTTTGGCGAATATATTATCTTAAATAGAATATTCGCTAGGAAGGTACAATAAAAGCATGACTATTAAAGGCGTTAATCTAATCAAGATTATCGAAGAAATGCGAAAGTTTGACCCTCAACTAGAGAGTCAGGCTATAGCGGTATTCTTTACCGTTTGTCTTACCGAAAGTGCAGACGGCGTATCTATGCAAGAAATTGCAAAAAGGTTAGACTTAGCCCAGTCGAGTGTTTCTCGAAATGTGTTTAAACTATCGAGTGTAAACCGTCATAGAGCTATAGGGATTGGCTTGTTAGAGTCATTTGAAGACCCTATGGAGAGGAGACGCAAGTTGGTTAAGTCAACTGCAAAAGGTAAGCGAGTGTGGTCAACACTCTGCGACCTAGTTAAATAACTAAACAACAACAGAAAGGGGGTGAACTATGAAAAATCCAAAACTACTTACGGAGATTCACAAAAAACTAACTTTAAAAGGTTGGGAAAAGTTACAATCAAAACGTGGCTTAAAAGTTATTGAGCTTTTAGGTGCAGGTATGCTTGTAACTGAAGTGAATGAACAGCACATAGAGCATTTAGTTGAGACGCTACAAGAGCGTGGGCTACAAGGTAGTACCATTAATCGCTATTTAGCGGCTTTAAGTAAAATGCTTTCTCATGCACATAAACGACATGCAATCTATCACATGGAGCGTATGCCTTTTATTGAATGGGAAGATGAGAACGAGGGACGAGACCGTTATCTTATGCCTGAAGAGGAGCAAGAGATTATTCGATTAATGACCGATTGGGACTTAACTGATTATCTTGAGCTTTATCTATTTTTAATAGACTCAGGAATGAGACTTGGCGAAGCTCTATCTTTTAAGAAGTCAAATGTAGATGAACATTTTGTTGTGCATTTAAAAGGTGCACAGACTAAAAATGGACATAGACGGAGTATTCCTTTGACAAAAAGAGCAGTCTCTATCGTAAATCCTTTGTTATCTAATATTGAGCGTGGCGATACAGTATTTGGTCACTTGAATTATTGGAGAGCAGAGAACATCTGGCGTAAGCTACGAAAAGCTATGGACTTACAAGATGATAAAGACTTTGTAATACATTGTCTTAGACATACTTGTGCCACTAGATTAGCCCAGTCTGGTAAGATTGAGCTACATCTAATTGGTGACATGTTAGGTCATAGAAGTTGGGTGATGATTAAGCGTTATGCTCATTTAATCCCAAGTAACTTACGAGGAGCGATTGCCGTATTGGATAACCATAATGAACTATCCGCTAACGGATAGCTTTACAAATATGGTTTAATCCTTTGTTAAGTAGTAGCGGAAAATAAGTTGAATTTATGTTGATATATAGTAATTATTCTGTCTGTGGCTAGATAGCTCAGTCGGTAGAGCAGAGGACTGAAAATCCTTTTGCACCAATCCCTTAGTGAATAGGTACTATCTAAAATCATTTATTATCAGCATAAGCCAACTATCCGCTACTACTAAAGTTCCCATAGTAGATTAACCACAACTTACACTAAGGAGAGTTATCAATGACAAAACTATTGGAAGTAATGCCTACTTATAAAGACCAATTACAAAATGAAAAAGACATGGCTGAGTCTGGTAAGCATAGAACAAACAGCCGTAGAATATCTCACATTGAACGTGAGGAAGAGTCTGTAACGAGCTATGGTAAAGTAATGGTAGCTGAGTCTATCAGACCACTAGCCCTAAAAATAAAAGAATATCTCGAAACCTGTGCAAAGAAGACTATTGGACAACCACCAGTGGCTTTTATGCACTTAGCAGGAGTTGACCCTGAAGTATCAGCACTAATCACAGTCAAACATATCATAAATACAATCACCCAATACAAACCACTTACCGCTACTTGTATTAGCTTAGGTGGTAAAATTGAAACTGAAGAGCAATTAAAGAATTTTCAGTTTTTAAATCCTGAGCTTTATGAAGTGGTTAAAATGGACTTAGACAAAAGGTCATGGAACTACGCTTATAAAAGAAGGAAGTTAAGAGAGACAGCTAAACGAGGAGAAGTAGCTTGGGTTGAATGGACAACACCTCAAAAATTACATGTTGGTATTCGATTAGTTGAGATGATGATTGAGGCTACAGGTTTAATTGAGATTGGTCTTGAAACTATCAATCGTAAGAAAACTAAGATTATTAAACAGACTCAGAAAACTAGAGAATGGATAAAAAATAGAAATGAGTTTAATGAACTGCTTAATCCTGAATACTTACCTACAGTTATGCCGCCGAAACAATGGACGTCTGTATCTGGTGGAGCTTATTGGACTGAAGAGCTCCCTGAATTAGATTTAGTTAAGCAAAGAAATAAAAAGTTTAAGAAAGAGCTTGAGAACTTCAAAATGCCTGAAGTTTATAATGCAGTTAATGTTATGCAAAACACAGCTTTTAAAATTAATCCTTATATTTTAAAGGTTATGCAAGAAGCGTGGGACAAAGGTTTAGCAATGGGTGGTATGCCGCCAAATGAAAATTTGGATATACCAAACAAACCGCATGACATTGAGACAAACAAAGAAGCTCGTAAAGAATGGAAAAAGAAAGCAGTCATAGCACATACTGAAAATGCTCGTATGTTTTCTAAAAGATTGCTTTATGCAAAAATACTTTGGGAAGCTGACAAGTTTTTAAAATACAAAACAATATACTTTCCTCTTCAATTAGATTTTAGAGGTAGGGCTTATTGTATTCCTGCATTTCTAAATTATCAAAGTATCAGTGGAGCTAAAGCGTTGTTAAAGTTTTCACATGGAAAAGAAATAACAAAAGAAAATAAAGGTGACTTTTGGTTAGCCGTACATGGAGCTAACATGTGGGGTAAAGACAAACAATCACTGCAAGACAGAGTTAAATGGGTTGAAGACAATGAAGAGCTATTTACTAAATGTGCTTTAGACCCTTTTACTAATAGACAATGGGAAGACGCTTCATCACCATTTCAAGCGTTAGCTTGGTGTGAAGAGTGGAGACAATTTAAAGAACAAGGTTATGGTTTTGTTTCTACAATACCAGTATCTATTGACGGTTCTTGTAATGGCTTACAACTTTACTCATTGATGTTAAGAGATAAAGAAGCAGGTAAATTAGTTAATGTAGTTCCTGCAAGTACACCTCAAGACATATATCAATTAGTTGCTGACGCTGTAATTGAGAAACTAAAAATAGATAATGAACAAGGTAAACCTTTTGCGAAGCAATGGTTAGACTATGGAGTCAAACGTAGTACAACAAAAAGAAGTATTATGACAATCTGTTATGGAAGTACCAGATACTCATGCACTGATTTTGTCGTAGAAGATTTGACAAAAAGAAAAGACAAAGGTGAGCAACACCCATTCCAAGATGAAGTATTTAGACCTGCAAGTTATTTAGCAGGTGTCATTTGGGATAGCATTGGTGATAATTTAAAAAGTGCTAGACTAGGAATGGACTATCTACAAACGATAGCTCGTCTTGTTGCAAAAGAACAATTACCTATTCATTGGATAACACCAGTAGGCTTTCCTGTTTACCAAAGTTATCCTGAAATGAAGAGTAAGAGAGTTAAAGCTATGCTTATGGGTGAAGTTATCAAGCCTCGTATAAATACTGAGACTGATAAAACTGATAAACTGAGAATGTCTAATGGTATAGCTCCTAACCTAGTGCACTCACTAGACTCAGCCGCAATGATGAAGACAGTTAATATTGCATACGACAAAGGTGTAAGAAACTTTTGTAATGTGCATGATAGCTTTGGGACTACTGCGGCAGATGTTGAAACTTTAAGTGATAGTTTGAAAGAAGCATTTATAGAAATCTTTACGAGCCATGATGTGCTTAAAGATTTTAAAGATGATGTCTTTCATCAATTACCTGAAGCATTGAGAAGCAAATTACCTGAGCTCCCTGAAAAAGGAGATTTGGATATACAACAATTAAAAGAATGTGATTTCTTTTTTGCTTAATTAATCCGCTCATGCTTAAATTGTATGAGCGATTAGTAAAGTACCCATAATAGACAGTAAGGACAAAAAATATGGAAAATGAAGACTACTTTAAACAGTGGGATTACCCCTGCCCTTTAGATGTCGCAGTAGCGGCTATCAACAAGGGTTGGATAATTGAAAGACCAAACGAGGAGAACGAAGATGAAGAACAATAACGTAAAGATTGTGTCACCTGTGGGTGTCAGCCAATACGCTTGGCTTACGCAACCAGATACAAGATTTGATAATGACGGTCACTACAAGACTAATCTTATTATCAAAGCTGAAGACGCAAAGTCTCTAATCAAAACTATTGATGATGAGATGAAGGAAAGTTTTACTCTTGCTAAAGAGAAAGCTAAAGGAAAGAAAGTTAAGGAAGGAAACACGCCTTATGAAATGGAGACAGATGATGACGGTCAGGAAACTGGCAATGTTATATTTAAGTTTAAGACGAAAGCTCAAATTATTTCTAAAGACGGCAAAGTAATTCCTAATCGAGTAGCTATCTTTGATAGTAAAGGTAAACCTATGACAGATGTAAATGTCTGGTCAGGTTCAGAGATGAAATGCTCTGCTGAATTAATTAAATACTACACAGCGATTGCAGGTGCAGGAGTTAGTCTACGACTAAGGGCGGTACAGATTACTAAACTTGTCGAAGGCGGTGCAGGTAATGCTAAAGGCTATGGCTTTGATGATGTCAAAGACGGCTATGAATTTGAGGAGAAAGCTGATGTGGTACAAGAAGAGGCTGAGAAACAAGAAACTGACTTCTAATCAAGTTGGTTTAATACATGGTTTTCGGTCTGGTCTTGAAAAACAAATAGCTGATGAACTTAAAGGTCTGCGTGTGCAGTATGAGTTTGAGGAAACAAAATTAAAGTATGTTAAACCTCAAAAGACTCATACCTACACACCAGATTTTTATTTAACAAAGCAAAAAATATATATTGAGACTAAGGGATTATTTACTTCTGCTGATAGGCAGAAAATGAAATTAATAAAAGAACAACACCCAGATAAAGACATAAGATTTATATTTAGTAATTCAAAAACAAGAATAAGTAAAAAGTCTAAAACTACTTACAGCATGTGGGCTGAGAAGTATGGTTTTAAATGGGCTGATAAACACATGCCGAAGGAATGGTTAAATGAGTAATGAAAGAGAAGAAACAAAATACATAATAGTACATGCTTCCGATACTCAACCTTCCCAAGATTTAAACGTAGAAGATATTAAAGCTCAAGACCGTAAAGACGGTTGGTTATCTTGTCGATTCCATAAAGTTATTACCAGAGACGGTGATATTCAAGACGGAAGAGATATTAAGATAGCAGGAGCTCATATTGAAAATAGTAAAAAAGTTTCTAATACCAATTCTGTAGGAATCTGCTTAATTGGTGGGAAAGACACGAATAATAAACCTGAATGTAACTTTACTTTAAAACAGTACAATGCGTTAAAAGCACTTGTAGATGAGTTAAAATCAGAGTACAGTCAGGCTGTTATCGTTGGTCACAGAGATGTGGCTGATGTCCTGTCTCCGCACTTCAACATAAAGGAGTTGCTGAGATAGTTTTGTTTGACCCTGCCAGTAGCAATACTGGTGGGGTTTTTTTATTCCCAAAATATTTTAGCAAAAAAATTTAGAGAGATTATGGAGAGTGAATTTTTATATCACACGTCTTGCGACAACTGCAATTCTAGTGACGCTAACTCTGTCTATGATGACGGACACGCTTACTGTTTTTCATGTGGAACAACAACGAGAGGACACGCTTTGACAACAAACGAATTTGTACCAACCAACTCTGACTTCGTACAGGGTGAGATTACACAACTCACTACAAGAGGTTTAGATAGATTGACATGTCAAAAATTTAATTATCAAACAGGTAAGCACAATGGAAAGCCAGTACAAATTGCAAACTATTACAATAAAGACAGACAATTAGTTGCACAAAAATTACGACACGCTGACAAAACATTTCAATGGATAGGTGAAGCCAAAGACTCAGGTTTATTTGGTCAACATTTATGGCGTGACAAAGGTAAGATGTTGATAATCTGCGAAGGAGAAATTGACGCCTTATCAATTAGTAAAATTAATCAAAATAAATTTCCAGTAGTAAGTATTAAATCAGGAGCACAAGGTGCAAAGAAAGATATACAAAGAGAGCTTGAATGGATTGAAGGCTTTGAGTCTGTTGTCTTTATGTTTGACCAAGACGAGCAAGGTAAAGCAGGAGCACTAGCGTGTGCAAAATTACTGACACCTAATAAAGCAAAGATTTGTACGTTACCTATGAAAGACGCTAACGAAATGTTAGTTGCAGGTAAAGTAAAAGAATTAGTAGATTGTATTTGGTCTAGTAAAGCCTATAGACCTGACGGAATAGTATTAGGTTCTGATATATGGGACGAAGTTAAAGTTGAAGATAAATATGTCAGTGTTGATTATCCATTTACATGTATGAATGTGAAGACACATGGTCTTCGTAAAGGTGAGCTACTTACAGTAGCCGCAGGTTCAGGTGTAGGTAAGAGTTCATTCTGCCGACACATAGCATTAGATTTATTAAATAAAGATTTCAAGGTTGGCTACATAGCATTAGAAGAGAGTATTAAAAGAACCGCTCTTGGTATTATGGGTGTTGCTTTAAAGAAACCATTACACTTAACAAGAGAGGGAATAGATGAGACCAGACTTCAGGAAACTTTTAAATCAACTGTTGGTAATGGGAATTTTTATTTATATAACCACTTTGGCTCTACAGCTAGTGACAATTTAATTTCTAAAATAAGATATTTAGCAAAAGCATGTAACGTAGACTTTGTTGTTCTTGACCATTTACACATGGCGTTATCGTCAGTTGGTGATGACACAACAAATGATGAAAGAAAACTTATTGACTACACTGTAAGTAAACTAAGAAGTTTAGTTGAAGAGACAGGCATAGGATTAATATTAGTATCACATTTAAGACGTTCAACTGAAGGTGATAAAGGATTTGAAGACGGCAAACAAGTTACACTAAGTAGTCTTAGAGGTAGCCAAGCCATAGCTCAACTATCTGATTTAGTAATTAGTATGAGTCGTGATTTAAAATCAGAAAAAAATATTGCTGATATTTATATTCTTAAAAATAGATTTAGTGGCGAGACAGGAAAAGCCTGTAGCCTTTATTATGATTTAGAAACTGGGTGTCTCTCAGAGGTTAAAAGTGAATTACAAGAAGATTTCTAGGCGAGACTTACAGTGGACACAAATAGTTTTAGAAGCATTAATCGAAGCCAAACTACACCCAGATAAAATTATAAACATTCAAGTTGGTTCACCAAAATCTGCGGAAGCAGTTGAACAAGCAATCATTGCTCTTATAGCAGACGGTAATGTTGAAGCACTAAGATTAAACATAGAACTACACACTTTAAATTAAGGAGAATACATTGACGCTACCTACAGTTACGAAAAAAATATTAAACGCTGACTATGTGCAAGTTACATGGAGCGATATAAATTCTAACAGTTCGTGGTTGACTTTAAAAGACGCACTTAATAGTAAAGTTACAATTTGTATTTCTACAGGTTGGTTAATAAAAAAAGATAAAGACGTTCACATAGTTGTATCAGATGTAAACTTTAATGAAGACGGCACGTTAGGTGACGTAGGTAACATCACAACTATGCCTTCTAGTAACGTCATAAAAATAAAGAAGATAAGATTATGAAGTATTGTTTCGACATAGAGACAGACGGATTTCTTCAAGATTGTACGAAAGTACACTGTATTGTTTTAAAAAATATAGACACTGGTGAAGTATTAAAACCCACCAATGATGAAGCTATAAAACTTTTACAAGAAGCAGATTTAATTACAGGTCATAACATTATTAAGTTTGACATACCTGTATTAGAGAAATTATTTGGCTTTAAAACTAAAGCACAAATTTTCGATACAATCGTAGCAACACGTTTATTGTTTCCTGACATAAGGGACAGTGACTTTAAAAGAAATGACTTCCCTGCGAATTGTATTGGCAGACACAGCTTGAAGGCGTGGGGTTATAGGGTGGGCAATTACAAGGAAGCATTTGATACAGACTGGAAAACATTTAGTTCTGAGATGTTAGACTATTGTGTTCAAGATGTAGAAGTCACTCATAGTTTATATAAGATGATTGAGAACAGAGGTTATTCTCAACAAGCAATGGAGTTAGAACATGATGTAGCTTCATTAATATTTAGACAAGAACAACATGGTTTTACTTTTGATAAAGAGAAAGCCGAACAATTATATTCTAAATTAAATGCTAGACGATTAAAATTAGAAGATGAGTTTCAAAAATTATTCTTACCTATTACTACAAAAAGAATATCACCGAAGACTGGTAAACAATTAAAAGATAAAGTAACAGTCTTTAATCCTTCTAGTAGATTACACATAGCTGATAGATTAAAAGTTAAATACAACTGGCAACCAGATGAATATACTTCAGACGGTAAACCTAAATTAGATGATACTATTCTAAGTAAACTAGATTATCCTGAAGCTAAACTCTTAGCTGAACATTTCTTATTAGATAAACGAATAGGACAATTAGCAACTGGTGCTCAGGCTTGGTTAAAGAATGAACACAAAGGAAAGATACATGGAACTTGTAATACAAATTCTACTGTCACTGCTAGAGCTTCACATTCACACCCAAATTTAGGACAAGTACCTAGTGTATCTGTCCCTTATGGTAAAGATTGTAGAAGTTTATTTACTGTACCCAAAGGTAAGAAGCTAGTGGGGATTGATATTTCAGGACTTGAAATACGCATGTTGTGTCACTTCATGTCTAAGTATGATGACGGAGAATATTCTAAAGTTGTACTTGAAGGTGACATACATACTGAAACACAAAAATTAGCAGGATTAGAGTCAAGAGATTTAGCAAAGCGTTTTTACTATTGCTTTTTATATGGTGGTGGCGTGAAAAAAATTGCTCTTGTTACTGGTAAGAAAGTTAGTGAAGCGTCTAAAATTAAAAAGCGTTTCTTAAATAATTTACCTGCGTTAAATAAATTAATAACGCAAGTACAATCGGCGGCTGAACGTGGACACTTAATAGGTCTTGATAAACGTAAGATAAAAATTAGGTCAGCACATGCCGCACTCAATACACTACTTCAATCAGGCGGTGCACTTGTTTGTAAACAATGGCTCGTTGAGTTTGACAAAGTAGTTAAGAAAATACCTGACGCCCAACAGGTCGTTTGGGTACATGATGAAATACAGGTCGAGTGTCTTGAGAAAGACGCTGAGACTATTGGACGGTTAGCTGTCGAAGCCATTGAACGTACTGGCAAACACTTCCAATTAAGACTTCCTCTCACAGGGGAATACAAAATAGGAGATAATTGGAGTGAAACACACTAACAAATGGGATATAGATTTGTCATTTGGTAAGAGTGGTGAAGACAGAGTAGCTAACTTATTAAATGCAGATAAATCCAAGATAGAAGTTAAGACAGAAAGAGACTGGTGGTACAAGACTGGTAACATTGCTATAGAAATAGAATGTAGAGGAAAGCCTAGTGGATTATATGTAACTGAAGCAGATTACTGGGTGCATGTTTTAAATAAAGACGGTAAAGACTTTTGTAAATTATTCTTTGATGTCGAAACATTAAAAGAAATAACTTTCAAACATATAGATAATACAAAAATGGTTGGTGATAACCACGCTTCTAAGTGTGTGTTAATACCTTTGAAAGAATTATTTAACGTAAAGGAACGAGTAAAACTATGAAAAGAAAACTACTAATAGACGGTGACATTCTTATTTATAAGATTGCTACTATGAATGAGGTAGATACACATTGGGGTAATGGTTTGTGGACTCTACACTGTGATGAAAATATATGTAAGACTCAAGTAGATAGTACAATAGATGATTTACTAGAGGATTTACAAGCAGACGATTATGTTATTGCATTGACTGATAAGACTAACTTTAGAAAAGATGTCTTACCTTCTTATAAAGACAATCGTAAATCTAAAAGAAAACCTATGGTTCTCAATGCTTTGCGTGACTATGTTATGGATAAACATAAAGCTATTATTTATAAGGGTTTAGAGGCAGATGATGTCTTAGGAATATTAGCCACTACTCCTCATAATGATGAGAGAGTGATTGTTTCTATTGATAAAGACCTTAAACAAATACCTGCTCTTATATCTAGGGACGGTAAAACTATTGAAAAAATTAGCAAGAAGGACGCTGATTACTGGTTCATGGTACAGACTATGGCAGGTGATAGCACTGACGGCTATAGCGGTGTGCCAAAGGTAGGGGTTAAAACAGCCGAGAAAATATTAGGTGATAATAATGTTCCCCTCTTAGAGCTATGGAAAAAAGTTTTAGCTACCTTTGACAAAGCAGGTTACTCAAAGAAGGAAGCCCTGCAACAAGCTAGGGTTGCACACATATTAACTAACAAAGACTACAACAAAAAAACAGGCAAAGTAAAACTATGGCAGATATGATAAAAGAACCGCCTCATTATACTCAGCATGAGATTGAGCCTATTGATTTTATTATAAAAAATAAGCTCGATTTCTGTCAGGGAAATGTGGTGAAATACATTTGTCGTTACAATCTGAAGGGTGGGATTGACGACCTATTAAAAGCCAAACAATACATTGACTTTATAATAGATAAAGACAACTCCAAACAACTCAATTTAAGATATGACGGTAAGACACAAGCACCTTCTGGTACAAGCTCAACTAAGCTCACCCCCAAAGGATATTAGATATATCAAAAAATGGATTAGAAAATTAGTTCACTTAATTAAAATGAAAATGCTAGGTAAACCTAGTGCCTATTACTGTAATAAAAAAGGTAATAGAGGTTTAACCTGTGTGACGGCAATCGAAACGTCACATATAGCATTTCATTGTTGGGACGAAACTAACCCTGCTCAATTACAACTAGATGTTTATACCTGTGCTGAACTAGATGAACAAATTGTATTAGAGCATTTAAAAAGTTTTCAACCAAAGAACATTAAATACAAATATTACGACAGAGAAAACAATTTCACATTAATTAAGGAGACATAAATGGACTACGCAAGAGACGAACTACTTACTTACTTTGGTAAGACAACATTAAAAGATAGATATTTATTACCAAACGAAAGTTCGCCTCAAGAAGCATTTATGAGAGCGGCTAAAGCATTTTCAGATGATGACGCTATGGCTGAAAGAATTTATAACTACGCTTCTAAGCTGTGGTTTATGTTTGCTACACCTGTTTTAACTAATGCAGGAAGTAAAAGAGGACAGCCTATTTCCTGCTTTCTAAATTATGTAGGTGATAGTCGTACAGGTTTAACCGCCCACTACACAGAGAACGCATGGTTAGCGTCAGTCGGTGGCGGCATTGGTGGGTACTGGGGACATGTCCGCTCAGACGGAACACTCACTAGCGGCGGCAGTCAAAGCTCTGGGTCAATACCGTTCTTACATGTCGTAGACTCAGAGATACTAGCTTTCTCTCAGGGTAAAACTAGAAGAGGAAGCTACGCCGCATATATGGATTTGTCTCACCCAGAGATAATAGAATTTTTAGACATGCGTAAACCGAGTGGTGGTGACATACATAGAAAATGTCTTAACTTACATCATGGTGTAAACGTACCTGACAGTTTCATGCAACTGATTGAAAAATGTATTGAAGACCCAACGTATGATGACAGTTGGAATCTTATTGACCCTCATACAAAACAAGTAGTACGCACTGTTTCTGCTAAAGAAATATGGCAACGTATTTTAGAAAACAGAGTTGCTACTGGTGAGCCCTACCTATGCTTTATTGACACTATCAATAACGCCCTTCCCCAACCCTTAAAAGATAAACAATTAAAAGTACACCACTCTAATTTATGTACTGAAATAACATTACCAACCAATGAACAACGTACTGCTGTTTGTTGTTTGTCTAGTGTGAATTTAGAAAAATATGATGAGTGGAAAGATAACGATAGATTTATCCCAGACTTAATTAGGTTCTTAGATAATACATTACAATCATTTATTGATAATGCACCTGATGAATTAGCTAAAGCTAAATACAGTGCACACCAAGAAAGAAGTTTAGGTTTAGGAGCTATGGGTTTCCATGCCTACTTACAATCTAAAGGTATTCCTTATGAATCTGTTTTAGCTAAAGGACAGAACATAGCTATCTTTAAAAAAATTAAACAACAAGCTGAGGAAGAGTCACGCAACTTAGCAATGGAACGAGGTGAAGCACCTGACATGAAAGGAACTGGTATGCGTAATGCACACCTATTAGCTATCGCACCTAATGCTTCGTCTTCTATTATCTGCGGTACAACTTCCCCTTCAATAGAACCTTATAGAGCTAATGCTTATGTGCAGAAAACTATGTCAGGTTCTTTTTATGTTAAAAATAAATTTCTCGAAAAACTTTTACAAAGCAAAGGTATTGATAATGAGAAAACTTGGCAGTCTATCTTACAAGCAAATGGTTCAGTTTTACATTTAGATGAACTGAATGATTATGAAAAAGATATATTTAAAACTGCTATTGAAATAAATCAGCAATGGATAATTAACCATGCGGCTGACCGACAAGAATTTATTTGTCAGGGTCAATCCGTTAATGTCTTTGTTCCTGCTGATGTAGATATAAAAGAGCTCCATGATATACACATGGTTGCTTGGAAACAAAAACTAAAAACACTTTATTACTGTAGGTCAGAAGCAATTAAAAGGGCGGAGTTAGTATCTCTTAAAGTTGAGAGAACTATAATACCTGAGTCAGAGTGTTTAGCATGTGAGGCATAGATGACAGATTCAAGTATATTTAAAGACATAGACAAACCTAAAAAGTGTCAATGTCATAAGAAGAAACAAAAACAAACAGTGTTATGGACGTTCTATCATACGTTATTAGCAGTCGAGTTATTAATAATTATAATTATAGAAGGGATAGAACTATTAACAAAATGAGTTTATTTAAAGAAAGAGTACATTACAAACCGTTTGAATATGAATGGGCTTTTGAAGCATACGATATGCAACAGAAAATGCACTGGCTACCTAGTGAAGTACCATTACATGAAGATGTTAGAGATTGGAATAGTCGATTAACAAAAGAAGAAAAGAATTTAATTAATCAAATTTTAAAATTTTTTACACAAGGAGATGTAGATATAGCTCAGGCTTATCTTGATAATTATATTCCTAAATTTAAGCCACCTGAAATTAGAATGATGTTATCTTCTATTGCAACCAGTGAAGCAAACCATGCTCATAGTTATTCATTATTAAATGATACTATTGGATTACCTGAAACTGATTACAAAGCATTTCAAGATTATAAACAAATGGCAGATAAACATAATTATTTATTTGAAAGTAAAGGTAAAGGACTGTCAGGACTAGCTAGAGAAATGGCATGTTTTTCTGCGTTTGGAGAAGGATTACAACTGTTTGCTTCTTTTGTAATGCTATTAAATTTTCAACGATTTGGAAAAATGAAGGGTATGTGTCAGATAGTAACGTGGAGTATACGAGATGAAACACACCACGTTGAAAACATGATTAAATTATTTCATGCGTTAATAAAAGAAAACCCTAATATTTGGACAGAAAAATTTAAAGCAAGTATCTATCAAACATGTAGAGATATGGTTGACTTAGAGGATAGATTTATTGATTTAGCTTTTGAGTTAGGTGGGATAGAAGGACTAACTTCTGACCAAGTTAAAGAATATATAAGGTATATTGCAGATAGAAGACTACTACAATTATCTTTAAAACCTAATTATGGTGTTAAAAACAATCCTTTAGGTTGGTTAGACTGGGTATTAAACGGCGTAGAACACGCAAATTTCTTTGAAAATAGAGCCACTGAATACAACAAGGGTACTACCAGTGGGTCACTTTGGTAATAAAGTACCCTTTTTAGAAGGAAAACAATGAAAGACTTAGATGATGTTATCTTACCTACTACGGTAGATGACTTAATTAAATTGTTAAATGAAGTATATCCTGAAAAATCACCTGAACTTTCAGATGATACTAAGACTATATACTTTAAATCAGGACAACGTGATGTTGTTAAATTTATAAATCAATTAAAAGAAAGGGCTGAAGAAAATGTGCTTAGGAACAAGTAAACCAGTAACATATACACCAAGAGATGAATCTCAAGACTATGTAGCAGGAAATACTTTTGACCCTAAAGATAATGCCTTTGATAATCCTGAACCTTCTAACGTAGATGTCGGCGGTGATATGCCTAAAAAGAAAGTACAAGATACTTACAATCAGGGTGGAGTTGAAGGCTCTAATACTGGTTTAAACATAACTTAATAAGGAGAAATAAATATGTGTGGTGGCGGTTCAAGACCTGCTCCTCAACCTGTTGCTCCCAATCCTGTAGTTAATGCTTCACCTATTGGTGAGGAATTAGTACCTACATTGGAAACAGCAGACACACTTGAGGACGGAAAAAGAAAAAAGAAGGGCAGTAAGAAAGCAGGAACAGAGGCTTTACAAACAGCAAACTCTGGTCTGAATATTACAACAACTTCTAATACAGGCGTTAATACTCCGTAATGGAATACGATAACGAAGTAGTAACAAGACAAAATACCGCTAGTGAACGATATGAAACCTTAAAACAAGACCGACAACATTTTTTAGATAGAGCAAGAGAATGTAGTGAACTAACTATTCCGTCTCTAATTCCTGACGAAGGCTTTACAAAGTCTTCAGATTTATATTCCCCATTTCAATCCGTTGGAGCTAGGGGTGTCAACAATTTAGCTTCCAAATTATTATTATTATTACTCCCCCCTAATTCCCCATTCTTTAGATTACAAGTCAGTGGTGACGCTAAAAAAGAAATGGACGGACAACCTGATATTAAGACTGAAGTTGAAAAATCTTTAGCTGATATTGAAAGAGAAGTTTCAAAAAAGATAGAAGAATTAGCTTTAAGAGTTAGTGTCTTTGAAGCATTAAAACATTTAATTGTGGGTGGTAACGTATTAACGTATTTACCAAAGAACGACACTATGCGTGTCTACCCTCTTTCTAATTATGTAGTTAGAAGAGACCCTCAAGGAACATTAATAGAAATAGTTATAAAAGAAAGTATAGCTCATGTAGCTCTTGATGAAGATATTAAAGAGCAAATGAAAATTAATGGAGATTATAAAGATGATGAGAATTGTGATATTTACACTCACATCTATAAATTAGACGAAAAGAAATTTTATATATGCCAAGAAGTAATGGGTATAAAAATCCCTTCTACTATTGGTACACTTATGGCAGACGCCATGCCTTATCAAGCATTAAGAATGGTAAGGATTGATAATGAAAATTACGGAAGAAGTTTTGTAGAAGAGTTTTTGGGCGACCTCAAGAGCTTAGAAGGATTATCTCAATCACTTGTCGAGAGTGCGGCGGCTTCAAGTAAAGTTGTCTTTATGGTAAAACCAAATGCGGTTACAAGAAAAAGAGATTTAGCACAGACAAGAAATGGTGACATTATTACTGGAGCACAAGATGACGTTTCAGTTTTACAAGCACAAAAACAATATGACTTACAAGTTGTAGAAAGAAGTATACAAAAATTAGAAGAGCGTATGTCTTACGCTTTCTTATTACACACAGCAATTCAAAGAGACGCTGAAAGAGTTACAGCCCAAGAAATTAGATACATGGCTGAACAATTAGAAACGTCTATGGGTGGTGTGTATTCTTTATTGTCTCAAGAATTACAATTACCTCTGGTTAGAGTGTTAATGAAAAGAATGGGACAAACAAAAGAAATTCCTTCTTTACCTAAAGGTAGTGTTAAACCCACTATTATAACTGGTATTGAAGCTCTTGGTAGAGGTAATGATTTACAAAAACTAAGAGAATTTGTGGCAGAGATAGGACAACTCGCACAAATAAATCCTCAAGTAGTACAAGCTCTAAACCCTAATGACTTGCTAACTAGAATAGCTACAGGTTTAGGAATTGATACAGAAGGATTAATAAAATCGCCTGAACAATTACAGGCGGAACAAGAAGCGGCAATGGAACAGCAACAAATGCAACAAGTCATGGACACTGCTCAAGACGTTGCACCGCAAATTGCAAATAATATGACTAAGGAAATGTAACAATGGTAGAACAAGTAGAAATAAAAGAAGCTGAAACTACTAGCGAAAAGCCAGTAGAACAAGTTGAAACTCCAAGACCAGAAGGATTGCCTGAAAAATTTAAGTCTGTTGAAGACATGGCTAAATCTTATTCTGAATTGGAAAGTAAATTAGGAGCTCAGGATAAATCGTATGAGAATGAAACATCTCAACCAGAACCTAAACAAGAAAGTAAAACAGAATCTAAACCTGAAGGTGATTTAGAAATAGCTGAGAAAGCTGTATCTGACGCAGGTTTAAATATGGAAACTTTGCAAAGTGAATACAATGAAAAAGGACAACTAGATGACAAGTCTTACGAGTCACTTGAAAAAGCAGGTATTCCAAAATCATACGTTGACGCTTTTATCAACGGACAAGCGGCACTAGCTAAACAACAAGGTGATGATGTTAAAGCAGTTGTTGGTGGTGAAGAGTCTTATAATAAGATTGCTTCGTGGGCGGCTGAAAATATGACTGAAGGTGAAAAGAAAGCCTACAACGATACTGTAAATAGTAGAGATGTAGAATCTATCAAACTTGCAGTTGCAGGATTAAAAGCAAAATTTGACATGGCTAATGGTAATGAACCAAACTTAGTACAAGCAAAAGCAACACCTACAAGTGGTGCTCAGTATGAGTCTTGGGCTCAAGTAACTGAAGCTATGCAAGACCCAAGATATGCAAAAGATGTTGCGTATCAAAATGCTGTTAAAGCTAAATTAGCTAACAGTAAATTATAAGGAGACTCAATGTTATTACAGGCTCTAAAGAAAAAACTGGAAGCAAAGATTGTTGAACATTCAACTGTCTTAGACATCTACAATCAAAAATCAGTTGGTATTGGCGACCATGATAAGTTACTTGAAATCGTAGAAGATAGATTTGAGAAACTTGTTTGTGCTAAACACCAACTTGAGGAACTGGAGAAAATACTAAATGTCAAAAAAGAAACCGAAGACAAAACCGAAGGCGAAACCAAAGCCAAAACCAAAACCTAAAAAAGGATATTGATATGGCAAAAAAAGGTTTATACGCAAATATTCATGCGAAACGTCAGAGAATTAAATCTGGTAGTAATGAACGTATGAGAAAAGCAGGGAGCAAAGGAGCTCCTACTGCCGCTAATTTTAAAAGAGCGGCGAAGACAGCCAAGAAAAAATAAATTAGTTGTGCACTCTTTATAGAGGGCAACTGCCTAATCACATAGGAAACATAGCTTGACCTACTGCGGTAGACAATCTTGATTCATGGGACTGAAAGTGTAAGGGCTTTTATTAACAACGTCAAAAAAGGAGACTAACATGGCAAACGCAACTGGTGCACAGATTGGTCAGGTTAATGCTTCTGGTACAGAAGACGCTCTGTTTCTGAAAGTTTTTGCAGGAGAAGTTTTAACTTCTTTTGATAGAGCTTCAGTAACAAATGGTGCTGACATGGTAAGAACTATTAGTTCAGGCAAGTCGGCAACCTTCCCTGTCATGGGAAGAATCGGAGCGGATTATCACAGTATCGGAACAGAAATCACTGGTTCATCTGTTAATCACAACGAAAAGGTAATTACGATTAATGACCTTTTACTATCTAGTGCATTTTTAGCTAACATTGAGGAAGCTAAGAATCATTGGGACGTAAGAAGTGCATACAGCACAGAAATCGGAAGAGCACTTGCTTTCCAAAAGGACAAGCATATTCTTCAAACAATCGGTCAAGCCGCTCAGGCTTCTGCAAACGTATCTGATTCAGGATATGGTGCAGGTACAGTATTGACTAACACAGGTATTGCTTCAGCAACAGCTTCAACTGCGGCTAATGCAATGATTGATGAGTTATTCAATGCGGCTAAAGCACTTGACGCAAACTATGTTCCTAAAGAAGGTAGAAAAGCCTTCATTAAGTTAGAGGAATATTACAAACTAGCTAACGCTACTAACGCCGTTAATATAGATTTCTCAGGAAAACCTAACGGTGGTGTTGCTGACGGTAAAGTAATGAAAGTTGCAGGTATTGAATTAATACCTACAGCACATTTTGTTGCTTCCGACTTATCTTCATCTACAGCAGTAGACGCAGGTAAAACAGCAACAGGTGCTTACCCACAAAGGGTAAACCTAGCTAACTATGTATGTTTAGTGTCTCACCCTTCTTCAGTAGGTACTGTTAAGTTAATGGACTTAGCTACTGAAATGGAATACGACATTAGACGTCAAGGTACGCTAATGGTAGCTAAATACGCTATGGGTCATGGAGTTCTAAGACCTGAAGCGGCTGTAGGAATTAAAGAAGCGTAATCTTTACGTTACTTTATACTTATAAGGAAAGGCGGTTATGGGGAGACTCATGCCGCCTTTTATAATTTTAAAAAAGGAAAAGCATGACAACACAAATAACACCAACTACAGAACTACAAGCTGTCAACACAATGCTTTCCGTAATCGGCGAAGCTCCTGTTAATAGTATTACAGGAACAACAAGTGTTGACGTATCAGTCGCTAAAAATATTTTAGACGAAACTTCTATGTCAATACAAAGTCAAGGACATAACTTTAATCGCCACATAGAATACACAGTATCACTTGACTCAAACAACAAAATTCCCCTTCCTAGTAACTGCGTTCAAGCAGATGACCACACTCGTCAATACAACTACACAATCAGAAACGGTTATTTATATAACCTAGAAAAGCACACAGATGTTTTTAATTCTGCTCCTTCCGTAGATTTAATTTTAATTCAACAATTTGAACACTTACCTGAATATGCAAGACGCTATATTACAGTTAAAGCCGCTAGAAGATTTGCGGCTCGATTTATTGGTGACAGAGAAATTACACAATTAGTGGGTCAAGATGAAAATGAAGCATTAGTTTCTTTTAAACAAGCAGATAGCAGAGAAGCAGATTTAAACATATTAGAAGGTGACTCAAATACTTATTCAATAATAAATAGACCAACTAGAAGGACATACTAATGGCTGTAGTTTCGCAAAGTATACCAAACTTTATTAACGGTATATCTCAGCAAACCCCTACACAAAGAGGTATTAATCAAGGGTCAGACCAACTTAATTTACAAAATAATATTGTAGACGGTTTAAGTAAACGACCCCCTCTTGAATATGTCGCTACGGTAGATAGTTCAAATATCTATCCTAACAAGGCAAAAATATGGAGTATACAAAGAGATGAAAACAATCAGTACATTGTGGCTTTCTATAATGGCGGCGTCAAAGTCTTCGATTTGGCAGGTAATGAAAAGACTGTTACGATTGCTTCAGGAGCTAGTTATCTTACTAGCACTAATCCTAAAAATGATTTTCGTATGGTTAATATTGCTGACTACACCTTTGTGGTTAATCGTTCTGTTACTCCCACTGCTGATAGTACATTATCTGCAACCAAAGTCGAAGAGTTCTTAGTTTATGTAAAAAATTCAAATTACGGTAGAGAATATTCAGTAACACTAACTCACCCTAATATGCCTTATGGACATAAAGTATTATTTCAAATGCCTTCAGGTAATGACGCAACAACAGATAGTGAATTTAGAGACACAAATAAAATTAAAGACATATTATTATATGGGACTTCTAGCCAACACTGGAATAGTTCAGCGTCACAGATAGGATTTAAAACAGTTAGAACAGATACTAACGCTACATTATCAACGTCACAAGGACTAGCAAACTATTCAGGGATTACTTCTCATTTTCAATTTGAAAGTTATGACAACGTAATATACGGAAAACCAACTGGTTCAGGAACTTTATCTAATTATTCTGTTAGTGCGTCAGACGGTGCAGGTAATACAGCTATGTATCATATAAGAGATACAATACAGGATTTTACTAAATTACCCTATTATGGAAAAACAGGTGTTATTGTAAAAGTTACTGGTGAAGAAGGTGATACACTTTCTGATTACTATGTCGCTTTTCAAGGTAACGGTGTATGGAATGAAACTCTTGCACCTTCAACAAGTTTAGGTGTTACAAACAGCACCATGCCTCACGCTCTTATTAATAACAATAATGGTACGTTTACTTTTCAAGAATTAAGTTGGACTGATAGAACGTGTGGTGACAGTGAAACAAATGCTGACCCTTCTTTTATTGGAAAACAAATACAAAATTTAACATTTTATAAAAACAGATTAGGATTTTTGTCAGGTGAAAATTTAATTTTATCTGAAAATGCAGGGTTCTTTAATTTCTTTGCAACTACTGTTACACAAGTTTTAGATACTGACCCTATTGATATTGCGGCTTCAGGTACACAGGTCAACACATTAAAAAATTCTGTATCATTTAATGAAACATTATTAATGTTTTCAGATACAGCACAATATAAACTTGACCACGCAGGTGACACGATAAGCCCTACTACAGCAATACTTAATGAAGTATCTAGTTTTGAACATGATGATACGGTTGCACCTGTAGCGGCAGGACGATTTGCATATTTCTGTCAAGCAAGAAATCAAAATACGGCTGTAAGAGAATACTACGCTGATGATGATACTTTAACAAATGACGGTTTAGATATATCAGTTGCCGTACAAAATTTATTACCAACTAATCCGTATCAAATAATTAGTAATACGATTGAAGACACATTAATATTTTTACACGCAGATGACGCAGACACACAGACTGCACCTTATAGTGGGACAGCAACAGCAACTAATGCTGACACAATGTTTATTTATAAATATTTCTTTGATAGAGGTGAAAAAGTACAAACAGCTTGGTCTAAATGGAAATTTAATGGAGTTAAAATATTAGGTGGTTTGTCTTCTGATAGTTATATTTATGTTTTAGGTTCAGAAGGCACTGATACAAAATTATTTAAAATAGATTTAAGAAATTTAAAAGACTCTACTTTAGGTTTTAATACTTATGTAGATTTAAAATATTCTGTTACTGGTACTTATAATGCCACAACAGGATTAACAACTTTCAATACTCCTTATGGTGCAAAAACTGGATTAATTGCGATTGATAGAACTAATGGTACTAACTATGTAGCAACCAACACAACTGGTTCGACATATACAATCGTAGGTAATCATACAAGTTTATTTATAGGTGTTCCGTATGAATCAAAATACACACTTAGCCCACAATACATAAGAGAAGATACTGGAAAAGGATTAGTAGCGGTAACTTCAGGAAGATACCAAATTAGAAATATCTCATTTGATTATGAAAATTCTGGGTACTTTCAAATAGAAGTTACTCCACAAAATAGAACTAAAAACACTACGTTTATGACAGGCTATGTCATTGGATTTTCAGGTGCTCCAAACCAAGTTGCAATATCAACTGGTACATTACGAGTTCCTATTCAAGCTAGAAACACTGATTTTGTTTTAGATATAGTTAGCTCTTCACACTTACCTATGCACATAGCGAGTGCAGAAGTTGAGGGGTACTATCACAGACGTTCAAGAAGAATGTAATATGGAAAAAGAAAAATACGTTAGACCTGCAATTTTAAAAGACGCATTGGAGTTAGCTCCTAAAATGCGAAAAGAAGATAGAGAAGAAATATTGGCGTCAGATAATATGTCACCATTAGAAGCTCTAGTCGTTCCTTTTACAATTAAAGGTGCAAAAATATATTCAATAATTGGTACTAAAGAAGAAGGTGTCATTGGTATGTTTGGTTCAACACCAAGCAGTGAACCTGACTTTGGTATCGCTTGGCTATTGTCAGCAAACACTTTAGCAGACAAACACGCTAGGCAATTTTTAAAAGAGTGTCCTTATTGGGTAGCTCAAATGGGTGAAGGTTATAAACATTTATATAACTTTGTAGATAAGCGTAACTGGGTAGCTTTAAAATGGTTACAACTTTTAAAGTTCTCACCGAAAGAAGAGTTCCCACAGTACGGACATAAACAAATACCATTTTTATTAATGATGAGGGAGATGTAATATGTGCGGTGTAAATGAAGCAATGGCGGCTTTTAAAATAGTCGGAGCTGTCGCTAGTCACCGAGA
>MDTB01201278.1_pt1 | contig 23980 bp, 22 predicted proteins | sample 811161 | NCBI WGS metagenome assembly MDTB01 (sample SAMN05326650, study PRJNA326480) | marine metagenome | isolation source: seawater | place: Mediterranean Sea | collected 2009
ATTTGCAAACAATAAAAGTTGGCATAATAGATTTACCTACCTTTTATATAGATTTCAAAGCATGGCGAAATAGAGAGCCTGATTATAAAAGCAGCTCAAAAGATGTTGAAACCATACTAAGAAAATTTACTGATCAGAGAGTTGATGCAGTCTTGATTGATCTCCGAGGTAATTCCGGTGGCTCGCTTTTTGAGGCAAATAAATTAACTGGATTATTTGTTTCCTCTGGAGCAACATTGCAAGTCAAAGAAAGCAATGGCAGCGTAAGACCATGGGGAGATGCTCTAGCTAAGCAAATGTGGAAAAAGCCAATGGCAGTTATGGTTGATAGATACTCTGCTTCTGCATCAGAAATTTTTGCAGGAGCTATACAAGATTATCAAAGAGGGGTAATAATTGGGCAAAAAACATTTGGCAAAGGGACTGTTCAAAAATTAGATAATTTGAGCTCAGGGCAAATCAAAATTACTGAATCTAAGTTTTATAGAATTACTGGGGCTGGAATGCAAAGCAAAGGTATACATCCCGATATTACATTGCCAAGCACGTGGGATGTTGAAGAAATTGGTGAAAGTTCATACGATACAGCTCTTCCATGGGATGAAATTAAACCAGTGCGCTTTAAGAAATTTAATATGGAATCTTCGTTAATCTCCCAATTAAATAATGAGCATTTAATAAGAGTTAATCAAAGTCCTAATTTGCAATACATTCTTGATATAAGAAAAAGATATGAGATCCAAAAAAATAAAGAAGTAATTTCTTTGAACTTAGCAAATAGAAGAATTGAAAAAAAGGAAAGACAATCATGGGCTTTAGCCATAGAAAATAAGAGACGTGCCTCTCTTGATTTGGAAGTTTTCAATTCCTTTAAGGCTATGGAAGATTATAATGATGCAAAAGAAGCTGAAAATGATGAAAAAGATTTTGATATAGATATTGATGCTGACTACCTATTAAATGAAGGCGCAGAAATACTTTCAGACTATACAATATTTAATCAAAATATTTTCCTATCTAAAGCTGCATAAAATATGAAAATTGTATCTTTTAATATAAATAGCATAAGAGCTCGCCCTCACCAACTTATTCATCTTAGAGATACCATCGATCCCGATGTAATTGGAATACAAGAAACTAAAGTTAATGATCCCGAGTTTCCAATTGATGAGATCAAAGAAATTGGATATCACCCAGAATTTTGGGGGCAAAAAGGTCACTATGGGGTGGCAATTCTAAGCAAAAAAAAGCCTGAAAATGTTCAAAAAGGCTTTGTAGGTGATTCAGAGGATGACCAAAAGAGGTTTATTCAAGCAACTTTTAAATGGAAAAGGAAAAGAATTACCATCATGAATGGGTATTTTCCTCAAGGAGAAAATAGGTCGCATGAAACAAAGTTCCCAAAAAAAATAAAATTTTATGATGACTTGGAAAAGCACATCATAAAACTTAAAAAAACTGAAGAGAATTTAATTGTAATGGGGGATTTTAATGTTGCTCCATCAGGCTTGGATATTGGCATAGGCGAACAAAATGTAAAAAGATGGTTACGCGATGGAAAAACAGCATTCCTTCCAGAAGAGATTGATATGTGGAACAAAATTAAAAATTTAGGATTTTTAGATTCATGGAGAAAACAAAATCCTGATGAGGGGTCAATTTATTCTTGGTTTGATTATCGCTCAAGAATGTTCGATGATGATCCAAAACGCGGTTTAAGAATTGATCACATATTACTTTCAAATAATTTAGAAAGTTATATTAAAAATACGGGCATAGACTATTCTGCCAGAGCAATGGAGAAACCATCAGATCATTGTCCAATATGGCTAGAATTAAAATAAAGTCTTTATTGGTCTCTTTTAGATTGAAAAAACTTCCTAAGGATTTCAGAAGATTCCTTTTGCATATGGCCTCCACTGAAGTGAACTCTATGGTTTAAATCATCCCTGCTTAGGAATTGGTCAATAGATTCTATTGCTCCAGTTTTTGGTTCCTTAGCTCCAAAATATAAATAATCTAATCTTGCATCCACGATCGCTTTTGCGCACATATGACAAGGTTCAAGGGTCACATATATTTGACAATTTTTGAGTCTATAATTATTAATTTTTTGACTTGCATTATTTATAGCAATAATCTCAGCGTGAGCTGATATCGAATTCTTAGAAATTACCTTATTATAGCCCTTTCCAATGACTTTTCCATCTTTAATAATAATCGCTCCTACTGGAACCTCATCGTTCGCGTATGCTATTTCAGCCATGCTCATTGCCAAGCTCATATGCTCTTCTAAATACATTTTAAATTTTAAATACTATATAAATTTAGCCCAATCTTCCAAAGGTCTTCTCTCTGATTGAAGAGTATTTATTGGGTCTTGATCATCACGATAACCTATGCACATACCACAAAATAACAAATCCTCTGCATCAGCTTGAACGAATTCAGAAACACTATCATTCTTCATAGACCATGCTTCTTGAGCACAGGTATCCAACCCCGCCTCTTTTGCAAGCAACATAAATGTTTGCAGGAACATTCCTAAATCAGACCACTGTGGTGGGCCCATTTGGCGATCAATAAAGCAGAAAAAGGCACTTGGCGCTCCAAAAAAATTAAAATTTTTCATAACCTGAGCAAATCGAGATTCCTTATCTTCCCTTGGAATTCCAAGTAATTCATACATTTGCTCTCCTAACTGAAATCGAGAGGTTCTATATGGTTCTTTTAATTTTGGAGGATAAATTTCATAGGCAGGATGCTCAGGCTTATCCCATTCCTCCTGAAATAAAAGAAAGTCTTTCATCGAAGTATTATTTAAAACAAATATTTTCCATGGTTGAAGATTCCCGCCTGAGGCACTTCGAGACGATTTTTTTAAAAGCTCTTCAATCAACTTATTTGATACAGGTTTTTTGAGAAATGCTCGAACTGAGCTACGATCTTGGACGGCTTGAGTTACATTCATAGTTATATATAATTTGATAAAAAATGATTTACAAAATTTACCCTATATTAAATACCTTTTCTAGCAATGATTGATTATATTCTCATAAATCAAGATAAAATATTTGCTATATCTACATTAGTTTTCTTCTCTATACTGACAAGGCTTTCTGTTGGTGTTCACCAACAAAATTGGATTAAAACTTTTGCAGGAACTATGACTCTCATACTTTTGCCAATCATAACTTTTGCCATCACGAGTGTTATTTCTACCAATATTGCACTTTCACTAGGAATGATTGGGGCTCTATCTATTGTAAGATTTAGGAATCCAGTTCGATCATCATTTGAGCTAGTTATATTTTTTTTAATGATTTCCATGGGTATATGCGCTGCAGCTGATATGCGCTGGCTTGTAATATTGGGTTTAGTAAGTAATGCCCTAATAATTGGAGCTTTTTTTGTAAGCCAAACAATGAATCATTTTCTTAATATGAGATTATTTCAAACATCTTTTTCAGAGGGCAACTCATCAAACGTATTAGAGATAATTTCAAAAATTCAACATAATGACTTATTTTACAACTCCCTTCTCGTATCTTTTAATAAATCAGATGATGAGTATACCTATCGCCTTTGCTCATCTGGTTCCAAGGCGCTTAAGCAAATCTCAGATCAATATCAAAATAATGCAGAGGTAATTAGCATTAAATATTCTGCGGGGTAAATTGTGATCCTGCTCAAATGGTAATAAGTTGAAGAACTTCATATTCGTCATTCTTTTTATATTATCACAATCCTCTTTTGGAGATAATCTTAGTAACTGTAATTTTAAAACAGGGAAATATCTTGATAAATTAAGTAATTTTAATGAAATCATTGCTATTGAAGTAAAGGTAAATGATTATAGAAAGTGGACTAAAAATACTTTGGAAGCGTTTATTTCTAAAGATACATCGATAACCTCAAAATATAAAAAAAAATTTCCTGCAGTTGTAAACGTTAAATATTCTTTTGGAGAGTGCAGTCATAAAGCAAGGGTTAGGCTTCATGGGGACTTGAAAGATCATATAAACTTTGAAACAGGCGGAAAATTGAATCAAAGCATAGACGTCTCTCTTCAAGAAGGCTCAATAGCAAATATTATTAAATTTAAATTACTTTTGCCAATAACAAGGCGGCACGAAAATGAAATTATTTTAACAAAACTTTTGAGAATCACTGACTTTGTAGCTCCAAGAACTTCATTAGTGTCAGTGGTAATAAATGAAACTAGCTCGATAATGTTATTTCAGGAAAAAGCTGCAAAAGAGTTGGTTGAAGGCATGAATCGGAGAGAAGGTCCTCTATTTGAAGGTGACGAAAGGTTTTTATTCAATAATTTTAAAGACTTAAACACTTCTGCCTCTCATTTAGATTTTGAAAATATCTCTCTTTCAAAAATTACAAATGATAACTGGGCATCGAGCAATTATGTATCCGCTTACATAGCTCTTAATTCATTTTCGCAATTGCAAAAAACATATATGAGTTTTGGAAGAGACCTAGAAAATGAGATAGGAAGAGACTTAGAAAATTATATATTAGATTGGAAAATACTATCCCATAATAATGAAACATTGATTGATAAGTGGGCTATGTATGAGATGCTCCTTTTTGCAGCTAACAGCTCTCATGCGCTTATTCCACATAATAGAAAATTTTTCTATAATAGTCTTGAATCAGGATTTGAGCCTGTTTATTTTGATGGGAATCCTAGAGAAATTGATACTAGATGGATTAGACAAATGCCTGATTTTAGTAAGTATCGTTATCTAAAAAATAAACATTTTGAGAGTCTTTATCAAATAATTAAATCCCTTAGCCCAAAAGTTTTTGCAGAACAGATGGAGGGTAATTTATACAAACCCTCAACTGAGGAGACAAAGATAATCATAAACAATTTGCTTATTAAAATTTTGAGACTTCAAGCAGAATTTAATAATTTAAATAGTATTGAACAGAAATTAAAAAAACCTGATGAATCAATCTCAATTAAAGAGAGTTTAAAAGATAATATCAAGAAATCTATCCCTAATTCACGAATTATTAATATTGAAAATCCAACCCCAGATAAAAATCTTAGCTATTTCCCTGCATCTGTATGTCTTGTTGACGAAAATAGTTGCAAAGGGTATCAAATTGAGATTTTTGAAATAGGAAAAATGCTTGAAAGAAAAAAATTATCCAATCTAGAAATAGATGCACACTTTTTTATAGCCCCTCCAGCACTAAATCAATATAAGACAAAAACTAAAATTTTTATGGGTGGTGACATAAAATTAAAATCATCTATAAATACTGTGCTGAATTTTAATATTAAAACTAAAACTTTGATAATTGAGTTGCTAACTCATGAGGACTGGGCTTTGATAAAAGAAAGCAATTTAGAAGATGTCACAATTAAATTACTTTCAAAAATAGATTACGAAGAATCAAAGTTATCACCAGTTCGCATCAATCAATTTGGTCTCACAGGATGCCTTACTTTTTATAAATCATTGTTTAATAATTCTAAGATTCTAGCGAATACAAAAAATACTAATTGCGAAGATATTGTTAATATTATGAACAGTAATGGTGATATACAAAGTTTAAAAATTTCAAATGCGAGCGCTGATGGTTTAGATTTAGACTTCTCAAATATCAATATTGAGAATGTCTCTATTTTAAATGCAAAAAATGACTGCGCTGATTTCAGCCAGGGTAATTACAAAATTGAATCAGGAATATTTAAAAACTGTGGTGATAAGGGCATTTCAGTAGGTGAAAAATCAACTTTTCTGGCACAAAACCTACAAATAGCTTCGGTAAATGTTGGAATTTCATCAAAAGATTCCTCTATTAGCAATGTTAGCTTTCTAAAAGTTAATGAAGGGACAATATGCGCTGAAGCATTTCAAAAAAAACAAGAGTTTTTTGGTTCAAATTTAAAAATTTCTAATCTTATATGCAATAGCAAAATTTTAAATCAAGATACTAATTCATTTATAACAGTATTATGAGCTATAGAGTAGAGGAAAAAATTCCCATGACTTTAAGTGACTCTGATCAGTTTCTTGAGTATTTAAAGAAAAAGAGTAGTAAAATTTTATTCCCTAAGAGAATTATTAAATCTAGCTATTTTGATTCGAATGAATTTATCCTCTTTAGAGAGTCTGAAGAAGGATTGCTACCGAGAAAAAAAGTAAGAATTAGGCACTATCCATTATCTAATAAAATAGAATATTCATTGGAAATTAAAATTTCATCTATTGAAGGTAGATATAAAAGTACAAAGAAATTATTAAATTCTCAGTTAAGAAGAATTAATAATAATGGCTACTTTGATCGAGATTATGGTTTGCTTGAAAATAAAATTTCTGTCAGTTATTCAAGAGAATACTTTGCTTTTGAAGGTATAAGGATAACGCGTGATACTGAGATTTTTTATCAAGACCTATCAACTAAAACCAATTTTTTTAATGAGGAAGATTCTGTTATAGAAATCAAAGCGCCTGAAAATACGCCAGTTGATTTTCTTTTAAAAATTATTCCTTCGCCAAGAAGAAGATTTTCGAAATATTGTAATGCAATAAAAAGCCTTAATTTGGCATAGCTAATTAATTATCATCAGAACAAAAAAGAAAAAATTTCATTATTTTTAATGATCAGAACTTCGTTTGACTCCCTTGGACCCAATCCATTTGTTATAGAAAAGATATTTTTATATGTATAGCAAGCAGTAGTTGGTAAAAATTCAAAGGCGCCAGTATCACCGCTTATAATCCTTACCTCGCGAAAACTATCTTCAAGCCCATCAAGAATGTTTGTAGCTGATGTAATTTTTTTAGGCTTACCAAGCTTTGAATTAGCATATGGGTAAAGTTCATCTAAAATAATATTATGTGTAAAAATATGAAGCACTGAATCTTTTGATTTATTCTTATTTATCAAATCAAGAGATTTTTGGCTTAAATGCCAACTGTTAATTGTAGAGTCCTCTATTAGAAAAATACTGTCTTTTTCTTTCCATAAAAAAGGATACTCTGATTGGAATGCTAATTTAAAAAGATCTCTAGCGGGACCATTGTTGATTCCAACATCATGGTTGCCTGGAGCAATAAAATATTGAACGTCTAATTCTTCAAAAGTAGCTTTTAATTGATTCCATTTTTCTAATGATGGAATATAAAATATGTCTCCTGTAAAAATTACAGATTTAATATTGAGCCTGTTCTTGTAAATCAATTCTGGTAATTTACCTAATAGATTCTTGTTGTTGACTGAGGGGTGTTTATAGAGATGGCCTACGACTAGATGACTATTCTTTGGAATTGTTGATATTTGCCTAATATTGCATGACCTTGAAGCCTCCTTAGATAAATTCTGTAGCTGTATTTTTTTTACAACACTTTTTGCGCTATGTTTAAATTTTATATATTGGCTTGGATTTTTAGACTGCAAAACAACACCAGATATAAAAAAGAATAATGCCAATAAGATCAATAGAAATATTTTCTTTTTCATGTTTGCTAAGTAGATTATTTTGTAATATTTATTAATGTCTTATTTTACGACCTGTAAGAGTTGATATCGAAATGAAATTCACTTTGATTGATTGAAAAAATATTTTGAAGTACAAAATAATATAACAAGGAATAGAATTAAAGCGCATATTCCAACAGTTATAAAAATATAACTCGCTATATATTCCAAATTACTTTCTTCGCTGCTCTGAAATAATAGTAAAGCAAAAATTATTTCCAAAATTAATATTCCAAATAAAATAGAGTCAATTTTTAGAACTTGAAATGTTGATTGGTGATATCCAATAAAATTTTTTAATACCGCAAACATAATAATTGCAAGCAATAAAGAATTTACAAGAAATTCATTGCTGCCAGTTAAAATTGAAAAGATGCTAGAACCCCATTGAGAAGCTATTAGCAAAATAATCAAGCTCACAAAAAAGAATAAAACAGAAAATTTATTAGTCTCATTAATTTTTTGAAATGGAGTTTTTAAATCTCCCATTTTTAAAAGAACTAATGGAAGATATGTCGCAGTTAAGAAGATTAATGGTAGTGAAAAAATTCTATATACATTAGACCATATTCCTGCAGCTTCTGTGCCAGCTTTATTTGTAATAATAATGAGCCATAAAACTGTTCCAGTTGCACAAATTAATGCAGTAAAGGTTGGTATCAATTTTCCAATTAAGTATCTAATTATATTAATTGACAATAATTTAAATGGTATTTCGACTGATCGTAATTGCACATAAATGATTAAGAGCAAGATAATAAGAGAGATAAGGTAACTAAATATCCAGGATAATTCTGGAGATTGCATAAAAATAACAATTATCGCAAGAATAATACTTGGGAATGAGCGTAATATTGAATATGAATATAAATTACCCCTTCTTAAAAAAAAAGATGAGAGCATATCATTTAATGCTAATGCACAGGTTAAAGTTGCTATGGAAATATACATCATATTGACTTGCAAATAATATGCTGCAATTAAGAATGGCGTTGCTGTAACAGTTAGTGCAATCATTCCTTTGAGTCCATTACAAAGATTTGCAATCGCATCATCTACTTCGTTAGCTAAGATCTCCACATCGGCTCTATGTCCTATAAAAATTGCTCCTAAGCTTGATAGACCAGCAATTACTGCGATTTCGCCTATAAAAGCTAATCCTTTAATTTGGGTAATAAAAATATTTGAAAGAAAAATAATTACCAATGGGATTGCTATAAATATTTTTCTAATATCTACAGAATATAATTTCTGATTCATTTATTTATAGTCAAGTGTAAAATCAGGAGTTTGTAATGACCTATCAATCCGATTGAGAAATTTTGCACAGACAGGATGAAAGTTTTCGCCACTGAAAGACCCATGCCTGAGAGGATATTTACTGCGAGATCCGTCATTAAGCTTCATATTGGTATAATCAAGAGGTCCATTTGCTGGATTGATGCTCAACATATTAAGATTATTATCCATAATTTTATGAAGATTATTTATCCATAATTCTGTAAAAGGTGTATAAGGTTTACAGATAAATGCCCCGCAACCAATAAGTTTATTGACTTTCAGAGCTAGTTTTATAAAAAATAATATGCCTCTCTTCCTTGTAATTCCTATAATTCCAACTTCAGGATATCCCACAATATAATTATCTGAATCTATTAATCTATTAAAAGCTGGTAACCAAGAATAATCTAAGTATTTTATATCTGAATATGCGCCCCCAAAATGATGCATAAAATATGCTCGCAGGTAATCTGATTTGTGAGTTGCAGATAGAAAATCATACCCAGGATGGAATGGGTGATCATCTAAAATCCAATTATTGAGTGATTGTTTGTCTAAAAATTGAACATTTAATCCTGTGTTAGGAAGACTTTCAAGACATTTTTTTCTAATGTCTGACATCGGATTATCATCAGCCCAAAAACAAAATAAATTTTTTGCATTGGCAAAATCATCTTTATTTTTTGAGGTCATCGGAACTAAAAGCAGCTAAGGAAACGTTATTTATTTAAATGATGGTATTGTATTTTATTATATCGCATATGAGCTAAAATAGAATTTTTAAAAATTTAGATAAATATGGATTCTAAAGATAATATAGACAATGAAGTAGTAAAAGATTTTGGTAAAGAGTGGAATTCATTTACCCAAACAGACCTATCAAAAGATGACCTGGGTCAAGGAATACTAAGTTATTTTAGAATTTTTCCATACGATAAAATTAATTCAGAAAGCATTGGAGCAGACTTTGGATGCGGTTCTGGTAGGTGGGTCCCTGCTCTTGCTCCGCATGTAAAAAAAATATACTGTATTGATCCATCAGACGCGATTCATGTAGCAGAAAATAATCTCAATAAAAATTTTAACAATCTATTTTTTGAAAAAGCAGATATCTCAAAAAATTCAATTCCAGAGCAAACTCTTGACTTTGGGTATTGCCTTGGAGTGCTTCATCATATTCCAGATACTCAGTTAGCTTTAAATGATTGTATTAAGAAACTTAAAATAGGTAGTCCATTCCTTCTTTATATTTATTATAAATTTGATAATCAGCCTTTTTGGTATTTTTACTTGTGGAAACTTACTGATTTAATTAGAAAAATAATATGTAGATTGCCGTATAAGGTTAAACTTTTCATAACATTTTTTATAGCTCTATTAGTTTATTTACCTGTAGCAAGATTTGGAAAGATTATAGATTTTTTTGGCCTTAACGTAAAAAGCTGGCCATTAAGTGATTATAGAAATAAAACTTTTTATACAATGCGTACCGACTCTCTTGATCGATTTGGTACAAAGCTTGAGCACAGATATACAAAGCAGGAAATAGAAAATATGATGGAGGTGTCTGGCCTGGAAAATATTGAATTTGACGAAGATAACGCTCCATACTGGTGCGCCGTGGGATACAAAAGATAAATAAGCTTATTATTAAATTTTAAGGCTTGACATAATCAACTCATTAACAAGATGCACATCATATTTTTCTTCGCATAATCTTCTTGAGCTAATTGACATTTTTTTTCTTAAATCACCATCTAATAAACTAATCATTGCTTGAGCAGCGCCATTTGGATCTCTTAAATTAGCCAGGATGCCATTTTTACCTGCCATTACTGTTTCTCTACAACCTGGAACATCTGTTGTAATAATCGGCCTCCCCATTGCCATAGCCTCTAAGACACTTCTAGGGGTGCCTTCATTGTATGAAAGTAATACGTATACACTGCAAAGTGAAATTGTTTTGACTGGATCATTTGTAAACCCAAAATACTCAATGCCATAACGCGCTTTCCAAGTTTCAATTATCTCTGACTCATCGATAGAATCTTCATGATCATCTGGGAATCCATATAGGAGAAATCTTGCATTGGGGTATGAAGATTTAACTATTTTTGCAGCATTAGCATAATCCAACAAACCTTTAGATTTGATAAGACGTGACATACATAAAAAAACTGGATCCTCGGGAAGAGGAGACAGATAAAATTTTTCTAAGTCAACTCCGGATCCATTTAACAAAATAGATTTAGACTTACTCGTCATGCCTAATGAACAAAAAAGCTCTAAATCATCAGGGTTTTGAAAAAAAACTATTTCACTAAAAAATAATGAGATTTTAAAACCTAAAATGCCAAGAAACCTTTTTATTCTCTGAGTAATGCTATGGTAATCAAAGATATGTCCTGTTCCAGTAATTAAAGAAATAGATCTTAGCCTACCTGCTAAAAATGCACTAATTGAACCCACCACAACAGATTTATGAGTATATGAGAAGACAATGTCTGGCTTTATTGCTCTAAGTTTCTTCGTGATATCGAATATACTCACAAAAGTATCAAAAAAATTTACCGTTTTTCTTTCAAAAGAAATATTATGATAAATCACTCCTTCACTCTTTAGCTCTTCTAAAAAGTCCTCAGGAATTTCAGGCGCAAAAGCATGAACAGTAAAATTCTTTTTTATCAAAGACTTAATTAATTCAAATCGAAAGCGATATAAGGTATCACCATTACCGCAAATAAAAACGATAGATTGACTGCTCAACTTAAAAGCTCAGACATTGGTCCCTGATGCTCGAAGGATTCTAGAATATACTCAAGCTTAGGAAAGACAGTCTTATTTCGAAGTCCCGTCCACTGCAATTGCCTTGGGTACTTTATTAAATTAGATAATTTCTTTGATCTAATGAAATCTGAGAGTGGCACCCAAAATTCTTTATTTTCGAGATAATCATAAGGATGCATATACACTAATGGAATAAACCCCTGCTCATAATTAAATATCATGACTTCTCGCATCATTTCCTTTGTGTATAGTCTCAAAAATGTGCCTCCAGATTTAATGCTTACTCTTTGAGAAAAAAAAGGCTTTGGAACTATAGGAAATTCTTTTAACTTATCTAAAGTAAATGGATCATTTTCAAAATACTCTTTCTTGCTAAATTTATTTAAATAGAGCACGAAACTAGAGTCATATGCAAAATGTTTTTCTATTACCCTAAAGATATCAATTCTATCTTTGGGTATTGAAAAAACAGGAGCTCTAAAACCTTTTGGTTCAAATCCACATGCTTCAAAGATGGCAGATTTTGCTAGTTCTAGATTTCTATCAATCTCATCATTTGATTCTTTATACATTAAATCATGATAATGATAGTGGCATGCAATCTCATGCCCATCATTAGAAATTTCTTGTAATAATTCTGGAAATGTTTTTGCTACTGTTCCGGTGGTAAAGAAAGTTATCTTTTTGGATGAAAGTTTTGCTGCAGAAAAGTCATTTATAAGCTTGTAACCCAATCTTAACGCATCATAGTTAACACGAGGCTTTAAGCCAAGAGAGCGCATTAGATCAAATGTGAAATCCTCAAGATCAACAGATAAATAAAAAGGTATTTTATTCAGTGTTATTTCCTAATAATTAGAAAGAACCCTCTTTCAGTATCAACAATTTCAGTCATCTCAAAGCATCCTGCATCCTTGAGATGTTGCTCTATTGAATCTCTAGAATAAAGATAGAGAGGACAATTTCTTCTTTTATATCTTACTTTACGTTGCCAAGCGAGGAGGCCTTTATCTCCCGGAATTGAAATGTAGATTTCTTTGTTGGCATCACTCAATAATTTTTTTAGGACTGAGACGGGATCTTCGACATAATCAAAAAAGCCCATAACAGAAATTGCATCAAACTTCTCACTAAATTCATGTTCAGAATAATCAGCCAATATGGTTCTGAAACTTGATTCAAGACTCATGGAATCAACCCTCATCTGAGTGATGTCCAACATATTTGGAGCAATGTCTAAAGCAGTTACATCTTTTTTAATTTCTAGTAGCTTTACTACTAGATGACCTGGACCGCATCCTATATCTAATACACTCTTAATGGAGTCTTTTCTCATATGATTAAGACTGTCTAAAAGACGTGTTTCAATATCCTTTCTAAAAAGTCTATCCATTAATTTGTTAAATAAACTTCTTGGTCTTTCATCCTCTAGATATATGCTAGAGAACTCTGCAGCATAGCCGTTAAAAAAAGTACCAATATCTTTTATATTACTATTATCTTTCATGTGAACTAAATATTTTTTATGTTAGAAATGAGCATTATAAGCAATATTAAGGGCATGTAAATTATAATTTTTTTTATTGATTAGTCTGCTCTTGCTCTCCATTAATCATAATAATCATAATTTTGTTTAAGTGACGGTTGCGTTCCATTAATAAAGATTTCTCCTCCACAATTAGTAAAATGAACAATCTTAATATTGCTATCATTTCTAAATCCATGCTTAGCCATCTCAAGGAAAGATGTATTGAAGTATCTTGATCCCATTCTCTCCCAATTTTGAGGATTCTCTAAATTTATGCATACAATATTTGACTCATTCACTTGCCAGGCTGGGTAAATAAGATCCTTTTTTTTGATATAAGGCCACACTTTTGGCATATATGAATTATCTAACTTCCATGCGTATACTTCATCATTCCAATTTGGCCATTCAATTTTTTCAGCAACAATAGTATTTGGAACATAGTTATGCACTCTTGGGTAATACTCTACAAATCCCATTATTAAAGAAATGGATAGAAGTGATTTTACAAGAAGATTTTTTTGATCAGCAAAATCTATCAATAATGTATAAAGGTAAAATAACAAAATAAAAGATGTAATTATGGAATACCTAAAACCTCCAAGAGATCCTAAGGATAAAGCATTCAACATCAGACTAAGATAAATAAATGGCCCAATAAAATGAATTTTTTTATCCAATGAAGCATTGATAAAAATCTTTAATGAAACAAATATTGTAATTAAAAGTAAAATGCATAAAAGTGGAAAGGCGGCTTTTGCTAAGAACTCAACAAAATACAAGAATGCAGAAGAATCTTCTGGATGGATATTAATTGCAGACAAGAAACTCTTTACATCTGATCCAATTGCAAATGTAGCAAAAAACTCTCTAAATAAGAGTGATGCAAAGTAACCAAATAATGGAAAAATTATGTTGTACGCAAGAAGGTTTGTTAAGGTAGTTTCAAGGTCCCAAGAACCAATGCTAAGTCTATCTTCAGCAACCATTCCAAAATAGCTGGATGTTGAATAGTATGATAGTTGTATGATTGCAGCAACAAAAAAAATGATACAGTAATTTCTATTAAAACCACTCTTAGAAAAGAAATATTTAATATAAAATAATGGTGCCATTAGCATCGCAATTGGGCTTGATATCGCGCCAATAAATATAAGACTGTTATAAAAGATTCGTTTAGTAAACGAAACTAGGTTTTCATCAATTAATATCAAAAAAATAAAAATAGGAACTATGAAGCCTATATTGGTACTTGTCATCCATACTTCGCCTGTCGTTGAACAAACTATGTAAAATAATGATATTAAAAGCTTACTTTTAATCGATTTCCAATATACAGATTCTGTAAAAAATATAATTATTAATGGTATTGACAGCACAAATAATCCAAACAGTGAGGTTACTAATGGCGCATATTCAAGAGGCAAGAGTGTTGCTAAGCTTGGCCCAAGTCTGCTTAAGAATAAGTAATAAGCTGGATAAATCAAAAGATTGAAAGATTGCCACCAATTTTCTAAGCTATAGAAAATTTCAAAATATATTGCTTCCTCAGCCCAAAATCTTGGTTGAAATAAAAAATTTGGATATCTAAGGATGATTAAAAAGATCATAAAAGAGAACACAATACCCTTATAAATTCCGATCTTTGTTTCAGCTTTCATACAATTGTTTGTTCAATAAAAACAGAATTATATCCTGCTTTAACTTTTTTATATAAATAAGGTGTAAATGATTTACATCGAGAGGAAAACTTTACTTTTTATTTGTGAAAACAGAAAATTTATATATCAAAAAAGAAAAAAAAAATAGGAATTGAAACTGAAAAGATGTGAGCAATTAAATTTGGAGATGGGATAAAAGTGAGGTCTATGAGAATTCCTTGGAGTGTTATTGAAGAAATCCATACAATTGGTAAAAAAAATAAGTTGATTAAAAAAAAATTTCTCATTTGTTGCAATATTGGTTTTGATGCTCCAGGAAAAACATATTTAAAATTTAAAAAAAATGCGAGGCAGAATCCAATACAAAAAGCTATTATTACTGAGGTGCTATAACTAAAATTTAAATTGAGAATAAGTCTTGAAAAAATATTGATTGCAGCACAAGAGGAGCCCACTATTAAGAATAAAATAAATTGCTTAGAGAAAAAAGAATTAATCATCAAGGATTTTTTTTGCTAAAGTCTTCCCAAAATTTATACTTTCAGAGATTCCTCTATCTTCTGGATAGTAATAGCAAGTATCTGCAACCAAAAGGCCCTTAACTCCCAAATCTAAGCGAGGAATTTTTTTTAGAAACTCTGGCTCGCATATTGGCTGTGCAAATCTGTATCTACTTGCCCTTGCGTCTATAAAATCATCTTCATTAATCAATTGATTAATTTTCATTATGTACTGCTTTACCTTTGAAATAAAAATTTCATCTGAATCTTTAAACTTTGGGTGATCTCCAGGAAGATAAAATGGAACATATATAACATTTTCTTTCATTGGCATTAAATTAGAATATTCTACTAGCCCTGGAATATCCATATTAGGATCATTAATATTCAGCCAAAAATTCTTAGAGATAGATTTTTTGAGCTTTATGATTACACAAACAACTCCTATGTTATTTATTGAAGAAAACATACTGCTAATATTTTCTGGAAGGTTAGGTATTAACTTTGAAACAAATGGTATTGGGACTGTAGATATAACTATGTCAAAAAGCTCTATCTCAGAGTGAATCTCTAGACCTTTAGTTTTATTATTCTCAATTAAAATTTTTGAAACAGGAGAATTTAGCCTAATCTCTCCACCAAGCTTTGTGATAGATTGTGAAAGCGCATCTAATAGAGTTTTAGAGCCACCATCTATATAGCCTAATTTTTCCTTGAAAATACTATATCTAGAATTTCCTAATCTCCTAATTCTTGCCCAAATCCAAGCTGCTGAAATATTTGAAGAATATTTATAAAACTTTAATTCAAATAAACTCCTCCATGTAATATTAAATGCCTCTAAACCAACCCATTTTTTTATCCATCTCACCGCATCAACTTTATCTAAACTCTTCCAGTTTTTTCTCTTTGTTGAAAGAAATGCAAAAATTCCATATCTAAGCTTTGCGAGAAAACTTAAACCCCTGAACTTTAATAATGCAATGGGATTTCCCCATTCCTGTATCTCATTGTTATACCAAAATCCCATTTTTGTTTCTTTCCATTTCATCTTTGATGATAATTCAAGTTCTGCCAACAAAGAGATCAGATCTGAGTCTGAGGTACAGTGAAAGTGATAAAAACGTTCGATTTCTATTCCATTAAAATCAAAACATGCGGTCATTCCTCCAACCCTGTCATCAGCCTCAAAAATAATTGGTCTGTAACCATTTTTTGCAAGCTCATAGGCTGCGGCTAGCCCCATCGGGCCTGCACCAAGGACGGCAATTTTTTTTGTCATAATTAAAAATCTAATTTAACATGACTGAATGTTGGATGTGTGAAAGTTTCATTTATCGCCTCACTATGCGAGGTGCTTTGAACCTTAAAGATTTTCGGCCAATCAATTATGTTAAATTCCTCTTTTATAATTAATGCCTCAAGTTGATGTACAGTAAATGGGGGTTTTTTATCAAAAATAGTCCAAATCTTTATCAATATATAAAATAATCTATACGGTATTTTAATAACTAGGGCCCTACTTTTAACTGCTCTTTTGATTTGATAGATAATATCAATATAATTTATTCTTTCTAGCCCAGAAATATCAAATGCTCCATTAATGTTTGTATTCATAATACAACTGATAATAATTTTACAAAAATCCCTTACATACAATGGCTGTCTTAAGTATTTTCCATTGCCTGGTATCGGAAAAATAGGGGATTTTCTTAAAAATCTTGATAACCATCCTAAATGCTTTCGATCAAACCAGCCAAACATCAGGGTTGGCCTTAGAATTACGCATTCTATACCACTATCTATCACCAGAGACTCTTGCAATCTTTTTGTTTGGCTATAAAAATCGTTCGCCAACGAATTGACGACAGATGAGCTAACATGTATCAGCCTATCAACCTGAAACTCCTTAACAATCCTTAAAATATTTTTTGTTGAATTTAAATTATTGTTTTTAAATTCTAAAAAATTCTCTCCGCCAATTTGAGCCTGTAACATAACCAATACATTTGCATCCTTTAATGAATCCTCCCAATTACCTCTTATAGCGAGATCATTATTAATAGTAGTTATCTCAGGATAAAAATTTTTTAATATTTGAAGGTTTCTCTTATGTTTATCTATTACAGTAATATTGGTGTATCCAGACTCAATAAGAATATGAACAAGGTTTTGACCAACTAGACCTGCGCCACCACATAATAAGATTTTAGAGTTAAAATTAAACATTAAATTTATATTTTGAGTTTATGAAAAATAAACTCAGGCAAGTTTCTAATTACAAACATGATCAACTTCCATTTGGTAGGTGTATAAATTACAGATTTTTTCTTTTTTATTCCATTAACTATATCTCTAGATACTCTTTTGGGGTCTGCTAACTTAATATTTAAATTCAATGATTTGGTCATTGGTGTTTGCGTTGGCCCCGGTTTAATAAGACAAAAATTTAATTTAGAATTTTGAAATCTATGCCTAGCACCTTCTATGTAGACCTCTATCATGCTTTTAGCGGATCCATAAAAATAGTTTGATCTTCTACCTCTATCACCAGCCACAGATCCAATCATGGCAATTGTTGAAGGCAAAGAAGTATCAATTCTTGCAGTAAAAATATCAGCATAAAGTATTGGAAGAATTCCATTAATAAATAACGTATCCCTTATGTATAAAGAATTTCCTTCGCACTCTAATTGATTTGGTAAAGTCCCAAAAGCAATTAATACTTTTGAGACAATATTAGAATCAAAAATTTGATCGATTAATTTTTGACCAGCTGCTAAATCATCAAAAACTAATTCCTTGCATATTATTTCTGACAACGGATTAATATTGCGTAATTCAGAAATGGTAGCCTCTAATTTCTTAAGGTTTCTAACAATTAAAATAATCTTTATCGGAGAATGTTTCAGCCATATTTTTGCAACATTAATGGCTATAACAGATGCTCCTCCCATAATCACTATTGTCTCTTTATTTTTCAACCTAATCTCCTAATAACCGTTTAGACATTTGAGAGCTGATGTGTGGATCTCTAAAGTTCTTAAAAGTGTCAATAGACTCATAAGATGCTTCAAAGGTTTCTTTAGTCATTAACATATCTTTTGCTAAATATATTTTTCCACCTGAATTTAATACGATTTTTTCTAATTTATTAAATAGAATTCTTGTTTTATTTCCTTTATTTGGAAAATCCATTGCAAATGTTACTCCTGGTTCTGAAAAACTTAAAAGTCCAATTGGTTTAAAATTTGAAAAAGTTTTTATGACTGCTAAAAAAGATCCCATTTTTAATTCTGCTATCAAGCGAAGCATCTCCTCTATAGCTCTCTTACTAGAGTCATAAGGTATAACGCATTGAAATTGATAAAATCCCCTTGGGCCATAAATTCTATTCCAGTTTAAAATATTATCCAGGGGATGAAGAAACTTAGTGTAATGAATGGTCTTCTTGCCAGAAAAAACAGTTTTGAAGAAAAAATAAATTGGATTAAATAGAGATAATGTAAATTTATTCACAATTGAAAAAGGTAAAGTGATGGGAACTTTAAATTGAAAACTTTTGAATTTTTTATTGATAGAAATATGTTTTCCTCTTTCAAAAATGCCTCTTATGTCATTTCTATGAAGACAATCAATCCATGCCGCTGTATATTCCCATTCAGCATCTGAATCATTTGTTAATTCAAAAAATTTATCTACACCTTTAAAAGTTATTGACTCAGCCTCAAGCCACCCTCCATTTACTTTTTTGAGTTTAATTTTGCAGCTTAAAATGATTCCCGTGAGCCCGATTCCTCCAATTGTTGCCTCGAACCAATCCTTATTTTTATTAGGACCACATAAAATTGAATCTGAATTAGATCTTAAAAGTAATATCTCAGTAATATGATTACCAAAAGTACCTGCCTGATGATGATTCTTTCCGTGAATATCATTTGCTATGGCTCCACCAACTGATACAAATTGTGTCCCAGGTGAAACTGGAAGCATCCAACCCTTTGGAATAATATGGTCTTGGATAGATTTTAAAGTCATTCCAGATTCGCATTCCAGAATGCCTAACTTTTGATCAAAGGAAATCAATTTGTTTAGTTTTTTACTTCGCCACAGAGATCCATTTTGGTTTATGCATGCATCACCATAACTTCTGCCCATTCCATAAACGATACCGTTAGTTTCTTGATTAAGAATATTTTGCGCCAACTCCCTAGATTCTAGGTCCAGCACTTTGTGTTCATATGAGGATGTATTTCCCCAAGAGTTAATTCTTGTCATGATTGATGCTAAAAACCCCTTGCACCAAGGATAATACAAATAAAAAAAGCAATTGCGGATAGGATACTAACATGGTCTTTAATAGCAAATATAACTGGATCATCGTGCATATGTCCTCTATTGGCTTGAAGCCATATATAGCTAATCCAAAAAAGTAATATTGGTATGGTAAACCAAACTATTTCAGGATAATTATATAACTGTAGAATCTCTGGGCTGTTGAGATACAGCATCATGACAATGACTGATCCAAGAGCTGACGAAACACCTAGCGATAAAATTAAAGGAGAATCAGAGCTAAAGTATCCCCTTCCATGAATAATTGTTTCTCCTAAATTTTTGGCACTCAATAGCTCCGAATATCTCTTGAGAAAAGCAAGAGAAAAAAAGAACAAAATTGAAAAGGCAATCAACCAAAAGGATGGAGTATTATCAATAACCAATGCCCCAGCAATAATTCTAATAGTGTATAAAGCAGCTAAAACAATACAATCTATTACTGGAATAATCTTCAAAAAAAGTGAATAAGATATCGTCAGTAAAATGTATAAAAGCAGTATTATCATAAAGTTTTTTCCTATCATTGAGGAGAGGAATATTGACGCTGGCAGCATCAATAGAATCAATAAAGCGAACTGAAGTGGGATTTCTCCTGAGGCAAAGGATCTATACTTTTTTCTTGGATGCAACCTATCGCTATCAAGATCAATAATATCATTAATAATATAGGTTGAAGATGCGCATAAGCTAATTGAAAAAAAAGCACCAAACAGCATTAATATATTATCAAGATTGTATAGTTGATGAGCAGCAATTAGTGGAAAAAAAATTAAAAGATTTTTTGCCCATTGATGAATTCTTAAGGGTTTTAGAAAAGAGAATAAAATCTTTTTTTCTGAAGGAAAAAAAATATATTGAGGATTTGCATTCTTTAATTTTGTTTTTAATGCCGACGATGGGTTTACAACAATTTTCTTGGCTGCATTTTCCCAAACTCTTATATCATCGAAAGAGTTTCCAGCATATATATAATTATTCTCTCCGAACTTATCTTTTAGAAACAATGCTTTCTTTTTAGCGGAATTATTAGAAATTGCTGAGCTACAAAATACATCATCAAATATATTTAGATGGATAGAAACTTTATCAGCAATAGCTTTACTGGCTGCCGTGCAAAGAAATAATTTCCTTCCTGTTTCCTTTTGTATTTTTATCCAATCTAAAAAAGGTTGATTGTATGGCAATAATTCAGGGCGAATATTTGTTTGCAGTGAAAGTTGTTCTTTAAATTTAGCTTTACCATAGAATAGCCAAACAAGCATTTTAAATAGATTTAAAAATGGATTTTGAAAAAAAAATCTAGCTACTGATTCATGCAATGTATCAGATAAGACAAGGGTGCCATCAAGATCAACTATTAAAGGAATCTCAATGCTAACATCTAACCTTATATTCTCATTCAAAGCTAAATTTTTTTTTTCATCATTCATTAAAAATGCCATTTATGAAATTATTTTTTTAAATAGTTTAACATTAGTCAAGGAAATAAATATCATGAGCAGCAAGCTGCAAATAACTCCGCAACAACCCATGAATTCTAAGTTTTAAATTCCTTGCAAATTAGATTATTTTTTTTTTAGAATGTTATATAAAAGAAATTTAATATTAGATAATGTATTTAGAATTATTTTCTTTCATAAACTACATCAAAGAAATTTAATGCTGGAAATAAAAACTTTTTCTTCAATTTAAACCCCATACTTTCTAGAATCTTGTTCGAACTATTTAAGGGATTTTTGGAAAAAAGCATGTGATTCATCGACTCTACTTGAATCAAATGAATATGAGTGCCTTGAATAATTTTTTTTGCTCCCTTTAAAACCCTGCTCTCAAAGCCTTCTGTATCTATTTTAAGAAGAATATTTTTGTATCCATCCAGTGTTCCACTTCCTAAAATTTCATCCAATGTGAAAACCTTTGTTTTTTCTATACCAACTACTAATTTACCGCCTAAAATCATTTTTTTGAAGCGCGTCCAGATTCCATTATGGTTTGGTAGGATTAATGAAGAAGTAGAAGTAAGTTTATTCACAAAAAATTTCATTTCGCCACTCCTGTCTGAAGCAGCAAAATTAAAATACTCAATTACGTTAAAAGACTCTGTATTGAATAAAAGAGCATTCCTTACACTCTGTTGTGGTTCAAATGAATAGATTGGTAAATCCTTATTTCTGATAACCTTTGTAATAAACTCTCCTTTGTGTGAGCCCACATCAATAACTGCGTCAATATTTTGAGCATTGTAAAACTGATACAAGCGATTTGCATGAAATGAGTCGATGATATTATAAACTTTTTCAACTAGCATCTTTGGTTAAATTTAATATTTAAAGGCATTCTATTATAAAATAAAAGAGATTCTTTTCCTTTATAATTACTAAATGATTTCTGTTGTTATCCCAACATTTAATGATTCTACTTTTTTTATAGAGGTCATTTCTGCTCTTGAGAAACAAACATGCTCTAATATGGAAATTATTGTAGTTGATTCAAGCACAGTAAAATCTTCTTCAGAAATTATTCAAGAAAAATTAAAAAATTGCAGTTTGGCAAGCACTTATAGGAAAATTGAGAGATCATATGCAGGCAAAAGCAACAATATTGGCCTCAGATTAGTGAGAGGTGATCTTGTTGGTTTCTTGGATACTAAAACGATTCCAGACACGGATTGGCTAGAAAGATATTTGGTTCAAATAAAGAATGGTTACTCAGTAGTTTTCGGTGTTACCCGATATATAGGAAATACACCTTTTCAAAACACTTTAAAAGCAGCTTCTTATGGTGAGATAGGGCATCAGACTGTTCCAGGAACTGTTGTTATCAAGGAGGTAATTGATAAGACAGATGGCTTCCTCGAAAATACGCGCGCAGCGTATGATCAAGAATGGAAAGAAAGAATTATGAAGCAGTTTTCATTTATAATTCCCAGCGAACCATCTATAACTTATGAAAAATTACCAAACTCCATAATTGAAATAATTAAGAAATATCTTTTATACAGTTTTCACGCAGCAAGAATAGAGGTCCAAATTAATTTGAAGCAATTCTACTTAAGTTTAATGCTTTTATTTAGTGGAGTAATTGCATCGAGATGGAATTTTTTTTGGAGTGGATGGGACGAGAGCTCAATGTTCATCAGCCATATTACAAAAATATATATATTTTCAATGATTTTTTTACTTTTAGTACTAATGTTTATTTATAGATTATTTAATGTAGAAGGGCCTAGATTATTACTAAACTCTCTTAAACTGATGGCTTTTATTCTCATTAGCTATAGTGTTTATAACTGGAATGCGGCTATTGCAAATTGGGTCGAATCAGCATTTCTTTATATTCCTCACATAACAAAAATTTACATCTTAAGTTTATTACTTTTGTCAATTACTTATAGGGGCATATATATGCCATTAAAAAGGAACGTATCCAAATCTTATCTTTTTCCTGTGCAATGGATTGCCGTGGGTTTTCTTGGATTATTATTAGATATAGCAAAAGCTCCAGGTTTTCTGTTAGGAGCATTTGTCTCAATTTTTAGGTTTACAAAATAGTCATAACGCCTGCACTAAAGTTTCTATCTGAAGAATCCTTATTTTATAAAGGTTTCAGAGTCACCCTTCATTCCCACTCAATGGTGGCTGGTGGCTTGCTCGAAATATCATAAACTACCCTGCTAACTCCCTCCAACTCATTCACAATTCGATTTGAGACATACTCCAAGAAATCATATGGAAGCCTTGCCCAAGTAGCGGTCATGAAATCTACTGTCTCAACTGCTCTAATCGCTATCACATCCGCATATCTCCTCTCATCGCCAACAACTCCAACTGATTTAATTGGAAGAAATGCACAAAAAGCTTGGCTGACTTGATCGTACAAGCCAGCCTTAATTAATTCCTCTATAAATATGGCATCAGCATTTTGCAGAATAAAAACTTTTTCTTGAGAAATCTCCCCCAAAACTCTTACTCCTAGTCCTGGGCCTGGGAATGGATGCCGATTTAACATTTCTAATGGCAGACCAAGCTCAGATCCCATTCTTCTAACTTCATCCTTAAATAAATCACGTAACGGTTCCACTAATTCCATTTTCATATCATCAGGAAGACCTCCAACATTATGATGCGATTTAATCACCCTAGCCTCTTTAGATTCCGATTCAGAAGATTCAATTACATCAGGATAAATAGTTCCTTGTGCTAAAAAATTAATCTCATCTTTTAATTTAGCAGCCTCATTATCAAAAACGTCGATAAAAGTTCTACCAATAATTTTTCTTTTCTGCTCTGGATCTGAGATGCCTTTAAGATGCCTATAAAAAACTTTCTTTGCATCAACGACTAATAAATTTAAATCCATCTTATCTTTGA